>Ga0310691_10000317_pt1 | contig 97263 bp, 92 predicted proteins | sample 176DNAGHGlowgp2_FD_203887 | JGI IMG/M metagenome (GOLD analysis project Ga0310691, IMG submission 203887) | Sheep rumen microbial communities from Palmerston North, Manawatu-Wanganui, New Zealand - 1766 DNA GHGlow gp2 (v2) (version 2) | ecosystem: Host-associated > Mammals > Digestive system >...
CACAAACCATTTTCTGCGGGGGTAGGGGGGACTATTCTCTTTTCCCTGTTTTGCTCTTACTTCCAGACATAAAAAAGAGGCTGTGAAGTCCAGGTGAGTTCTTTCTCACCTTTTCTTCACAGCCCCTTTTTTGCGCCTATATGACAGTATCCGGCCAGCCGAGGACGCGGCGCTTCATCCCTTCAACGTCCAGGACGCCCAGGGCAAAGCCCTTGCGCACAAGCTCCTCCGGCACAAACTCGTCGTACTTTTCAAAAACCGGGACTTCCTTGGGATAGACCAGCTCCAGGGGGTCGAATTCTTTATTCGCCTCCTCGGCGGTGATGCGGTAAAACTCCTGCTCGGACGCCTTCATCGTAAACTGCAGATAGTAGGGCCTTGACGGACTCAGGCCGCGAAGCCCCAGACGCTCGGCACAGCGCAGCTTCAGAAAGCGCTCCAGCGCGAGAAAGGCGTAGCTTCCGAGCCACGGGAAGAGCGCCCACATATTGCCGCCGAGGGAAATCAGCGGCCGATCCGCCATGCCGGACTTTGAAAAGCTCTCCCGCGCGTCCGAAAGCCTGCATACGGCATGGGGCATGAGATAGGGATAATTTTTTTGCTCGGATAGTACGCTGTGCATTTTCTCGAGGATGCGGGTGTGGATATCGCCGGCCACATCCCCAAAATAGGCGGGGATATTGCCCTTGACGAGCGCGCAGTAGACCTCCCGCCGTTTGTGATCCACATCCTCCACGACCCAGACCCTGCCCGCAATGGCGATCTTGTCGCCGACCGGGGGCGGCTTTACGATGGTTCCGAGCTCCTCGGATCCTGCGCGCACGGCATATTCGATATTCTCCTGAAAGACGGCATAGAATTTGTAGCTGTTGACGACGCGCTCCCCGGCAAGGCCGACGATCAGACCGCCGTTTTCCGTGCGGCTGATGTGGTCGATATCCAGCAGATGTTGCAGCAGGAGCCGGTAGTCCTCCTGCCCGATCCGGTGAAAGCAGCTCAGCGTCAAAACGCGGGAGGCAAGCTCTCCAGCCGTCATTTCACCGCAGGAGGCCAAGGTGCTCATTGTCTGGTGGTAAAGAAGACTATAAGGGAGACGCTCTGTCCGCGGCGGCTCTACAAAGCGCTCTTCGATATAAAGCTGCACAAGGGCGATGCCCTGAATGAGATACCAGGGGATCATGTCCGGGAGCATGGCCCTTGCCTCGGGATGCTCCTCGCGCATGACAAACCACATTTCGGAGGGGTCGCCGCGCCGCCCGGTGCGCCCCATACGCTGGAGAAAGCCGGACACGGTGAAGGGCGCGTCGATCTGAAAGGCGCGCTCGAGCCTGCCGATGTCGATGCCGAGCTCCAGCGTCGCCGTGGCGCAGACGGAAAGGAGGGAGTCGTCGTCCTTCATCTCCGCCTCCGCGCTCTCCCGATAGGAGGCGGAGAGATTGCCGTGGTGAATGAGAAAGCGATCCGGTTCATGCCTTGCCTCGCAGTACTGCCGAAGCTGCTGACAGACCGACTCGCACTCCTCGCGGGAGTTGGTGAAGACCAGGCACTTTTTCCCGCGCGTATGCTCAAAGATATAGCCGACGCCGGGATCGGCCGCCGTCGGCGCGGTATCGGTCGGCTCTTCCGGAAGGGGAGACTCGGCAGGGGGCTGCCGCCCCTCGTCCGCCTGGGGGGCTGTGTTGAAAAAATGCTCCATACTGAGCCGCCACACCTCACGCGCGCCCTCGATGCGGGGAATGACGGTACCGCGCCCGCTCCCGGCGGCGAGAAAGCGCCCGGCGGCTTCGGGGTTGCCGATCGTGGCGGAGAGGCCGATCCGGCGCGGATTGCAGCCGGCGAGCCTGCACAGCCGCTCAATGAGGCAGAAGGTCTGCATCCCGCGGTCGCCGCGCAGGAGGGAATGGATCTCGTCGATGACGATAAAGCGCAGATCCCCGAAGAGGGACGGGATCTCCATGTGCTTGTTGATCATCAGCGATTCCAGGGACTCCGGCGTGATCTGCAAAATCCCGGCGGGCTTTCGCAAAAGCTTCCGCTTCTGCGTCTGCGCCACGTCCCCGTGCCAGCGGTAGACGGGGATCCCGGCCTCTTCGCACAGTTCGTTGAGCCTTCCGAACTGGTCGTTGATGAGTGCCTTCAGGGGCGCGATGTACAGGACGCCCACGCTGTGCGGCGGCTCCTCATCCAGCAGGGTCAGGATGGGGAAGAAGGCCGCCTCTGTCTTGCCGGAGGCGGTGGAGGCGGTCAGCAGCACATTTTCCTGCGTGCCGAAAATGGCGTCGCCCGCGGCGTTCTGTACAGCCCGCAGCGCCTGCCACTCAGAGCGGTAGATATAGTCCCGGATAAAGGGCGCGTAACGCGCGTATACATTCATATTTCAAACTCCGCAAAGCTTTCTTCCGCCTGATCGGAGACCGCCTCGGACTTTGCATAGCTGAACTCATCCGACTCCATCAGCGCCGCCATCGAGAGCGCCGGGTTCTGATACAGCAGATCCAGAAGCTCAATGAAATCCCGGATGACCTCACGCGGCGTGATGTTCTCATCCGCGCCGATGCGCCCGTACTCCAGCTTGATGAAATCCGCAAGCTCCTGCGTCCCGAGTCTGGGCGCGTAGCCGTAGAGCCCCGCGTGCATATCGGTGAGCTTTTCGCACAGGATCAGCATTTCCTCCGGCGTCAGCGGCTCCAGGCGGATCACCGGGGCCAGCAGATCGCGCGCGCCCGGACGGGAGAATTTTCCCTCCGCGAGCCGCGAGCGCAGCGCCTCATAGCTGTATACCCCGCGGCGCTTGTCCTCAATGGCCTGGGGGGTCGAACCCATGATGATGCCGAGATAGCGCGCCTTGCCCTGCAGGGTGTCGTTATACATGGTCAGCATCTTTTCATAATTATACTGCCGGGTGATGCTGTTCGGGATCTTGTAGATGTTCACCAGCTCGTCGATCATGATCATCATGCCGGCATAGCCCGCGAGACGGAAAAACACCGCAAAGAGCTTGAGATACTCATACCAGTCGTCATCCGTGATGATGATATTGACGCCGAGCTCCTCATTCGCCTCGCGCTTGAGCGCGTATTCCCCGCGAAACCAGCGCACGACCTTCATTTTTGTCTCGTCGTCGTTTTCCACATAGGCGTGATAATAGCGCGAGAGAAGCTTTGCAAACTCAAAGCCGTGCACAAGCTCGCTGATCGCGGCGCTGACGGCATAGATCTTCTGATCCACCGCCCTTGTAAGCTCAGAATCGCCGGGGGTGAGGCCGGTCTCCCGCAGGGCATCGGTTTGGACATTGCTGATCCAGCGATCCAGAATCAGCGTGAGCGCCCCGCCCTCGGGCTTGGTCTTGGTGGAGAGATTGCCGATCAGCTCCCGATAGGTGGCGAGACCCTGACCGCGTGTGCCCTGCAGGCGCCGCTCCGGGGAGAGATCCGCGTCCGCCACCACAAAGCCCCGATCCATCACATAGTTTCGGATGGTCTGGATCAGAAAGCTCTTGCCGGAGCCGTAGCGCCCCACGATAAAGCGGAAGGACGCGCCGCCCTCCGAGATGATGTCCACATCATGCAGCAGGGCTTCGATTTCGTTTTTTCGTCCGACCGCGATATAGGGCAGGCCGATGCGCGGCACGACGCCGCCCTTCAGAGAGTTCAGCACCGTCTGCGCGATGCGCTTCGGCACTTTTCTGCCGTTTTCATTCATGAACGGGTTCCTCCAATATTTCTGACAGATCTTCTCTGTAGTCCTCTACAACGCAAAGTTCGCTGCCGTCGTATTCAAGCACACTGTCGCCGATCCGGTCAAACAGCGCCTCGTTGATCGTATCGACGACGACCGAGGGGAACAGATGCTTTTCCTGTATGGTTTCCCGCACAGACTGTCCGCGAAGGAGCGCGCGCAGGATGCCGGTATGCAGCGCGTCGAGCCCCTCGATCATATCCGGTCGAGAAGCCGCCGCCTGGTTGTGTTCGATCTTTTCCAAAGCCTCTGCGGGCGCAGGCGCTTCCTCCTGCGTTTCCGCCTTCTCCTCGTCGCTGAGAAGGCTGTCGCGCGTGAGGCCTGCGTCTTTCCGGATCTTCTCGAGACCCGAAAAGTCAATGGTGATTTTCGGCCTTGCAGCCTCCACAAGCGCCGCCTGCTCTGCGGCGATTACCGCCGCGGCGAAGGGCGCCGCCCAGGCCTCCCCGGATTATACGCGCAGGGTGTGCCCGGTTTTGAGATATTTGCGAAAGGCTCTGTCGCCCTCGTGCAAGAGAGCTTGAAAGCGCGCCTCGTCAAAGCGCAGGCTCTCATAGCGCTCCACCTCCCACACGCCGCCGCGGCAGAAATAGCGCCGGCAGGGATCCAGCACGAACGCTGCCGGGGGATGGGGCGCTTCCTCCCAGTGCAGGGCGTTTGCCAGCGGCTGCCAGGGGTGAAGGCGCAGTTCCCCGAAGCAGGCGGTAAAAAGATCACCGTCGTACTGCGCGAGCGCTGTCCGCCAGAGCGCGGCAAAGAGCGCCCTGCCCCTCTCGCCCTCTTTTTTTATGACCGGCGACTCAGGGAGCTTTTCCCCGGCAAAGACGCAGAGGGCGGAGAAAACTTCCCCGTCCGTATGCTCCGCTGGTGATTTCAGAACAGCCAGGGCGTTGTCCCGGCGCAGGACGTCGGGATCGGCGTATTGTAAAACCGTCTCGGCGGGAAGGTCGTGGAGGATGGCAAACTCCGGCATCCAGCGCCGGAGATTGCGGCGCATGGCGTCATCGCCGTACCCGGCGTCAAGAAAACGCTGCTCAAACTCCCGCAGCTTTTCAAGGCTCTCCGCTGCCGTCGCGCATCCGATCCCGCAGAGAAGCTCGTAGAGATAGATATACGCAAACGACAGCGTGACAGGGCGAAAGCGCCCCTTCCTGAGCTCCGTGCGCCAGGTGAAATAGCCGCGAAGCTGCCGGAAATTCAGGTCGTGATAGCTGGGAAAATAGCGGCTGAACTCGCCGTGCCAGGGGAGCTCGTCCTCATAGTCCTCCATGAAGCGCCCCTGCCGGTAAAAGTTCCGGCATTTCTGGGCAAGGGAGCCGTCTCCCGGCTCATACAGGCGCATCATGTCGAGGATGCGCTGCGGGATCTCCGAGAGCGTGTCCTCCATCGTCAGCGTACCGGCAGGGGAGAGGGGCGTGTCGCTGTAAGAATCCGTGCTGTAGGTCGGCTGATCCTCCAGCACGATGGTATAGCCCCGCTGTTCGCCGGAGTGTACCGCCCGGTCGAAAAGCCGGAAGACGATGTCGGGATCGGTACGCGCATCAAAGCGCACGCCGACCCACTTTTTCCCCTTCATGCGAAACGGGAAGCCGAGCCAGGGCGCCGGGTTTTCCGCGAGGCTCTGCTGTCCGCACTTGAGATCGCAGCGCTGCAAGTCTTCGCCGCTCTCCTGATCCCACTGGCGCATGAGAAGGGCGACCCATTTTCCCGTGATCGGATCGGCCAGCACCGAGAAGCCGGGAAAATCGGCCCATTTGTGCTGCTCTTCCATATGATAATTTTCCTTGGCGTAAGACGCAAGCTCGTTCAGATCCACTGTGCAGCCTCTGTTTCCGCAGCCCCAACAGTCCGGGGCTGATTTTACGGTATCGTAGTTTTTAAACATACTATGAAAAACCTGCTTTGTCAATGCGAAGCCTTGCAAAAACAAGCGGAGCCTGCCAAACAGAACACATAAAAATTCTTGACAAAATGAATAAATAATACTATAATCTCCTAAACTCCGCCAGGAGCGGTACCGTGAAATAGGTTCATATCGTCCCCGGAAGAGCTTCCGGGGACGTTTATCTTTGCCGGAAAGAGGAGAAGCAACATGGCCAAGCACACAGAGCTGGAGTATACGATCCATGAGATCACCGACCGAATCCGCGAGCTGCGCACGATCCTGGGGATCTCGGAAGAGGAGATGGCGGCGCGCCTCGGCATGCGCACCGACGATTATCAGGCCTACGAGGCAGGGGAGGAGGAGCTGAATTTCGCCTTCCTCTATACCTGCGCCCAGATTCTGAACGTAGACGTGACCGAGCTCATCGAGGGCGTCACGCCCCGCCTGTCGAGCTATATTCTCACCCGCAGCGGCGAAGGCCGCCGCGTGGAGCAGGCCCACGGCATGACCTATTATAACCTCGCCTACAAGTTCCGGCGCCGCATTGCCGAGCCGCTTTTTGTCCACAGCGTGTTCAGCGAGTCGGCCCAGCTTCGCCCCATCGAGGTCACCACGCACGAGGGGCAGGAGTTCGACATCGTCATCAATGGCTATCTCAAGATCCAGCTCGGGCGGCACACGGAGATCCTCGGCCCCGGCGACACGATCTATTTTGACTCCACCACGCCCCACGGCATGATCGCCACAAACGGCGGGGACTGCGATTTTTACGCCATCGTCCTCACGCCGGAGGAGGAACTGGAGCCCCAGCCCGCGGCGGAGCCGGCCATCACCGCCATGCGGGAGACCGGGCGCAAGCGCATTTATGAGGACTTTATCACACCCCTTGAGGACGGGAGCGACATGCTGCGCGGCATCCGCTTTGACAATGCCGAGCGCTTCAATTTCGCCTTTGATATTGTCGACGCCCTCGGCGAGCAGCAGCCGGACAAGCTCGCTCTGCTGCATGTGGACCGCAACAAAAAAGAGACGCGCATCACCTTCGGCCAGATGCGCAAGATGAGCGCCCGGGCCGCAAACTACTTCAAAGCCCTCGGCATCAAAAAGGGCGACAAGGTCATGCTGGTACTGCGGCGCAACTGGCAGTTCTGGCCCATCCTCATCGGCCTTGAAAAGCTGGGCGCCGTCGCCATCCCGGCGGTGGATCAGCTTCTGGAAAAGGACTATCTCTACCGCTTTGAGACGGCCCATGTCAGCGCCATCATCTGCACCGCCGACGGGGAGAGCACACGCCAGTGCGCCGGGGCCATTGAGCAGTACGGGAAGATCACCAACAAGATCGTCACGAACGGCACGGTCGAGGGCTGGCACAGCTTTGATACGGAGTATGAGCTCTATTCCAGCCGTTTTATCCGCACGGAGGACAGCATCTGCGGGGACGATCCCATGATGATGATTTTCACCTCCGGCTCCACGGGCTATCCGAAGCTTGCATGTCATAACTGCAAATACCCGCTCGGTCACTTCGTCACCGCGCGCTACTGGCACTGTGTCGATCCGGACGGCCTGCACCTGACCATCTCCGATACCGGCTGGGCCAAGGCCATGTGGGGCAAGATCTTTGGCCAGTGGCTGTGCGAGGCGGCGGTCTTCGTCTATGACTTTGACCGCTTCAATGCCGACGATATCCTGCCGCTCTTTGCCAAGTACAAGGTCACGACCTTCTGCGCCCCGCCGACCATGTACCGCTTTTTCATCAAGCAGGATCTGTCAAAGTACGATCTCAGCTCCATCAAACACGCCTCCACCGCGGGCGAAGCGATGAACCCCGAGGTCTTCAACCGCTTCCGTGAGGCGACGGGGCTTTCCATCATGGAGGGCTTCGGCCAGACAGAGACGAGCGTCGTGCTCGGAAACTTCGTCGGCATGGTGCCGAAGATCGGCTCCATGGGCAAGCCCAACCCCCAGTACGACGTTGAGCTCATCACGCCCGACGGCAAGCCCGCCCCGGCAGGCGAGGTGGGGGAAATCTGCATCTTCACCGGCGACGGCGCGCCCTGCGGCCTCTTCGCTGGCTACTTTGAAAATGAAGAAGAGACCCGCGACTGCTGGCATGACGACTATTACCACACGGGCGATCTCGCCTGGCAGGATGAGGACGGATACTTCTGGTATGTCGGCCGCGCGGATGACGTTATCAAATCCAGCGGCTACCGCATTGGGCCGTTTGAGATCGAGAGTGTGCTGATGGAACTGCCCTATGTGCTTGAGTGCGGCGTCTGCGCCGTGCCGGACGAGGTGCGCGGCCAGGTCGTCAAGGCCAGCATCGTCCTGATCCCCGGCAAGGAGGGGAGCGAGGAACTCAAGAAAGAGATCCAGAACTACGTGAAAAAGCGCACCGCGCCGTACAAATATCCGCGCATCGTTGAGTTCCGGACGGAGCTGCCCAAAACCACCAGCGGCAAGATCATCCGCAGCAAGCTTCGCTGAACTGCGAAGACTGCACCTGCGCTTTCAGGCGCGGTCTTTTCAGGATTTGAAAAAGATATACTTGTCACGGCAGATGCAATGTGTTAGAATATCTGCCGTTGAATATAGCCATATATCTATACTTCGTAAGGATAAGGAGAGAATATACCATGTCAGGACATTCCAAATGGCATAATATACAGAAGACCAAGGGCGCGGCGGACGCGAAGCGCGCGCAGGCCTTTACCAAGATCGCCCGTGAAATGATCGTTGCGGTCAAAGAGGGCGGCGGCGGTGATCCCCGCAGCAACTCCAAGCTCGCCACCGTCATTGCCAAGGCCAAGGCCGCAAACATGCCCAATGACAATATCAAGCGCACCATCGACAAGGCGCTCGGCGCAGGCAATACCGAGAACTATGAAAAGATCACCTATGAAGGCTACGGCCCCCAGGGCGTTGCCGTCATTGTCGAGACCATGACCGACAACCGCAACCGCACCGCCGGTGAAATGCGCCACTACTTTGACAAGTACGGCGGAAACATGGGCGCTGCCAACTGTGTGTCCTGGTCCTTCGACCGCAAGGGCGTTATCGTCATCGACAACGAGGATGACGAGCTGGACGAGGAGACCGTGACGATGGACGCGCTGGACGCGGGCGCCGCCGACTTCGAGAATGAAGGCGACGAGACCATGACCGTCTACACCACTGAGGACGACCTTGCCGCCGTGGCCGACGCGCTCACCGCGAAGGGCTACAAGCTGCTCAGTGCCCAGGTGGAGATGCTGCCCCAGAACGGGTACATCAAGCTCACCAACGAGGACGACATCAAGAACATGCAGAAAATGCTTGACATGTTCGAGGATAACGACGACGTGCAGAACGTCTGGCACAACTGGGAGGACGCGGAGTAAGCGCGTCTCGACAAAAAAAGAATACAGCAAGCCTGTCAAAGGCGCGCTGCAAAATGCTTATCATTTTGTCATCCTGAGGAACGAAGTGACGAAGGATCTTTCTTTTGAAGGTTATTTCAAACTTCCGGAGAAAGATCCTTCGCTTGCGTTCAGGATGACGTGCATTTTGCAACGCGCTGTTTCTTATGCAAAAATCATTGAAGGCAACACCGCACAATACGCCTGCGGCATCTTCCGGAAAATTTGAGCCCTGATTTCGTCACTTTTTCTTGAGGTACACAAAGTACATCTGCGAAAAAGTGCCATCATCAAAACTCAGATTTTCTCGGAATCTGCTCTTGCCGCATTGTGCAATATTGCCTGAAAAAAATGGGAAACATTCACACATTGTTTGCCTTTCTTCGAAAGTTTTGATATATTATATCTATTGATCATCCGCCGGGCCTCCTTCGGGACATGCGTTCCGGCAGCGTTGACAGGGAAAAGGTATAACACTTATGAAAAAATACAAGAACATTGTGATCGGCGGCATCCAAAATAAGATCTTCAACCTGGTGATCGCGGCCATTCTGCTGATCCTCGCGGCGTATACCATTGTGATCGTCTATCAGTCGAAGAGCCTCACAACACTGGTAAACGATACCAACAAGCTGCAGAAGGATTCCATCGCCGCCATCTCCAGGCAGACGATGAACGGCGTGCTGGATGCGAGTTTTACCGAGAGTACGCAGATGCAGGCTTCTCTTGCCAACAACTATTTCGGGAATGCCGAGAGAGTGGTGCGCATGATCGTGGATTATGCCGAGAATCTGTACGCGGATCCGGATTCCTATACCCGCCGGACGGTTGCACCCCCGGTGTACGGGGTCCGGGGCGGGGTGTGCGCCCAGCTTCTGACGGAAGAGGGCGTTGACCCGTCGTCGCCCGAAATTGCGGAAGAGCTTGGCCTCATAGGCAATATGGTCGACATGATGTACGGTCTCTATCAGAGCGCCGATGTGGATTCCTGCTATATTGCGCTCTCAAGCGGCGTGATGATCCTGGTGGATGACCACCCGGAATCCAAATTTGACGCGGACGGAAAGCTGCTCCCCATCCCGATCCGGGAGCGGCCGTGGTATCGCGGCGCCGAAGAGAAGCGCGGCCTGTACTTTACCGACGTAACCAAGGATCTCTTCACCGGCGAAATCAGCATCATGTGCGCCTACCCGATCTATTATCACGGCCGCCTTGTCGCCGTAGCGGGCGCCGACCTGTTTCTGAACGATATGGAGGCTGCGATTTCGTCGTCGGGCAAAAACGGAAGCGATATCTGCATTATCAACGAAAACGGGCATGTTGTCCTGTCCTCCCGGAAGGAGGGCGGCTTCAGCGTACTGCCGGATGAGCAGGCACAGGATCTGCGCAGCACGGACAACCGGGAGCTCGGCCTTTTCATCACCACGGCGCTGAAGGAAAAGACCGGGATCTGCCGGGTGAACATGAACGAAACCAGCTATTACATGGCCGGCGCGCCCATTCCCGTTGTAAATTGGGCCTTCGTCGCCATGGTCCCGCAGGAGCTGATGGATCAGCCGACCAACGCCATGCTGGGCCAGTATGACAACATAGAAAACCAGGCGGTGGGCCGGTACAGAAGCGGTCTGTCCAACGCCAAAAGAACGATCCTTGTCCTCGTTGGCGTGGTTTTCGCCATCAGCGCCATCGCCACGAACATTCTGTCCAAGCGCATCGTAAAACCGCTTGAGGCCATCACGACGCGTGTGCGCTCCCTGGGCGGGGAAGACCTCCAGTTCTTTATGGAAAAGGAATACGAAACCGGGGACGAGATCGAAGTGCTGGCGGAGTCCTTCGCCATGCTCTCGGCCAAGACGCTGCAGTACGTGTCAGAGGTGAAGCGGATCACGGGCGAAAAGGAGCGCATCGGCGCGGAGCTGCACATGGCGACCGAGATCCAGGCCAGCCAGCTCCCGCGGCTGTTCCCGCCCTTCCCGCAGCGTACGGAGTTTGATATTTTTGCCTCCATGGATCCGGCGAAAGAGGTGGGCGGCGACTTCTACGATTTCTTCCTGGTGGACGACGATCATCTCGCCCTCGTGATGGCGGACGTTTCAGGAAAGGGTGTTCCGGCGGCGCTCTTTATGATGGTGTCGCGCGTGCTGATAAAATCGCATCTGCAAAGCGGGGAGAGCCCCGGCAAGGCGCTGGCCAATGTGAATGCCCAGCTCTGCGAGAGCAACAGCGCCGGCTTTTTCGTCACGGTGTGGGTCGCTGTCATGGAGATCTCCACGGGAAAGGGCGTCGCCGCCAACGCCGGACATGAGCATCCCGCGCTCCGGCGCGCCAGCGAGAAGTATGAGCTGGTGGTCTACCGCCACAGCATGGCGGTTGCGACCATGGAGGATCTGACGTTCCGGGAGCACGAATTTCAACTGAACCCCGGCGACAGCCTCTTCGTATACACGGACGGCGTGTCGGAAGCCACCAATGCGGAAAACGAGCTCTTCGGCGATCAGCGCATCCTTGCCGCGCTGAACCGCAATCCGGACGCCTCGCCCGCCAAGACGGTGGAGAACGTAAAGAACGGGATAGACGATTTTGTCGACGGCGCCGAGCAGTTCGACGATATCACCATGCTCTGTCTCAAATACTACGGGCCGGAAAAGAAGCAGGGGAGAGAGAAGGCGTAAATCCTCCCAGGGATGAAAAAAGCCATCCCAAAAGGGATGACTTTTTTTATGGCACCCACGGGAGGATTCGAACCTCTGGCCTGCCGCTTAGGAGGCGGCCGCTCTATCCTGCTGAGCTACGTGGGCAAATTGCAAGCTTAGGTATTTTACAGCAGAAAACAGGCAATGTCAACTGGTTCTTCGCACGAAAGGGATATCCAATGCTGAAACTCTGTCAGATCAGGAAGGATTACGAAGCCGGGGATACCGTGGTTCACGCGCTCAAGGGCGTGGATCTCGAGTTTAGGGAAAATGAGTTTGTCGCGATCCTCGGACATTCGGGCTGCGGCAAAACGACGCTGCTGAACATCATCGGCGGTCTCGATCAATACAGCTCCGGCGACCTGATCATCAACAACAAATCAACCAAGCGCTTCACGGACGCCGACTGGGACGCCTATCGCAACCACTCCATCGGCTTCGTTTTCCAGTCCTATAACCTGATCCCGCATCAGACGGTGCTGTCCAATGTGGAGCTTGCGCTGACGCTCTCCGGCGTCGGCCCGGCGGAGCGGCGCAAGCGCGCAAGCGAGGCTTTGGCAAAGGTCGGCCTCGGCGATCAGCTCTACAAAAAGCCCAGCCAGATGTCCGGCGGTCAGATGCAGCGCGTCGCCATTGCCCGCGCGCTTGTCAATAATCCCGATATCCTGCTTGCCGATGAGCCGACAGGCGCTCTGGATACGGAGACCTCCGTGCAGATCATGGATCTTCTGAAGGAGATTTCCCGCGACAAGCTCATCATCATGGTGACGCATAACCCGGAGCTCGCCCTCGATTACGCAACCCGCATCATCCGCCTCAAGGACGGCGTGATCACCGACGACAGCGACCCTTACGATTCCGGCACGGGCGACACCGCCGAATCTGTCCGCACGGCCCGGAAGGATCGCACTTCCATGAGCTTTCTGACGGCGCTGTCCCTCTCGACCAACAACCTCCTGACCAAAAAGGCGCGCACACTGCTGACCGCCTTTGCCGGCAGCATCGGCATTATCGGCATCGCGCTCATCATGTCGCTCTCCAACGGCATTCAGAAGTACATCGACAAGGTGCAGGAGGATACGCTCTCCAGCTATCCGATCACGATCCAGGCCGAGAGCGTGGACATGACCAGCATGATGACCTCGCTCATGGGCGTACAGGCAGAGGCGGAGGAAAACCAGCACGAAAAGGACGCCGTCTATTCCAGCACCATTCTCTATGACATGATGAATTCCATGGTCTCCGCCGAAAAGCAGACCAACAACCTCAAGGCGTTCAAGCACTTTATCGAAAACGGCGGAACGGACATCGCGTCCCACATCAGCTCCATTCAATATTCCTATGATCTGGACATGAATATCTATGCCCGCGACACGGATGACAACATCGTCAAAACCGACGTCACGGAGCTGATGCAGCGGGCCATGAGCGCCACTTTCGGCGGGGATTACAGCACCTATTTCTCCACCTTCGGCGCGGCCTACAACACCATGAACGCCTGGCATGAGATGCTGCCGGGGGAAAACGGGGAGGCGATCAATCCCCTGATCCGCGAGCAGTATGATCTGATCTACGGCAAGTGGCCCGACCGGTTTGATGAGGTCGTGCTGGTGGTCGATAAGAACAACGAAGTCTCTGACCTGGTGCTGTACGCCCTGGGGCTCAAGTCCAGCAGCAATCTGTCCGAGGATATGGACGCCTTCATGAACCAGGAAAACCTGAACACGGAGCTTGAAAGCTGGAGCTATGAAGAGATCTGCGCCATGGATTTCCGCTATATCTATCCAGCGGACGAGTATTCGTACGACGAGGACGAAGAGAAATATATCAACGTCGCGGATGAGGACATCGGCCTGCGCACGCTCTTCAATAACGGCCTGCCCATCCATATCGTCGGCATCGTGCGGCAGAATGAGGACGCTGTCTCCGGCATGATGTCCAGCGGCGCTGTCGGCTATACGCACCGCCTGGTGGAATACGTGGTCGGGGAGGCGGAGAAGAAAGAGCTTGTGAGCCGCCAGCTTGCCGATCCCGAAACCGACGTATTGAACGGCCTGCCGTTTCTCGACGAGAACGACGAGGCCATGACCAAGACGCGCAAGCTTGAGGCAGCGAAGGACTACATCGCCGGGGCTGACGAAGAGAAGCTTGCCAAACTCTATGTGGAGTATATGAGCGTCCCGGAGGATTCCTATATCGACGAGCAGCTCGACGAGCAGCTCAAGGACGTGACGCGCAAGGATATTGAGGAGATGGTGCTCGAGAACTATCCCGGCTACGCCTCGTTTCTTGAGCAGATGGACGACGATGCGCTCTTTGAAACCATGCGCCGCATGATCACCGAACAGGTCAAGGAGCAGTACGGAATCCAGATGAAGAACATGTACAGCTATCTCTCGGACGCGGAGCTGGCAAAGGATTTTCGGCTTCTGTCCCTGGAGGACGACGATTACATCTGGCTCTATGACAACGCCATGCCCCCGGCCTATTCGGAAAGCACGCTTCGCAAAAACCTCAAGGCCCTCGGCTATGTCGATCTCCAAAACCCCAGCATTATCAACATCTACGCCTCCTCCTTTGAGGACAAGGACGCCATTGCAGACGCCATCGAGAAGTATAACGATACGGTGCCCGAGGATGACAAGATCGAATATACGGACATCGTGGCGCTGCTCATGAAGTCGGTTTCCAAAATCATCAATGTCATCAGCTATGTGCTCATTGCCTTTGTGGCGATCTCCCTCGTGGTGTCCTCGATCATGATCGGCATCATTACCTATATCAGCGTTCTCGAGCGCACCAAGGAGATCGGCATCCTGCGCGCGATCGGCGCCTCCAAACGCGACGTCTCCCGCGTATTCAACGCCGAGACCTTTATTATCGGCCTGTTCGCGGGCATGATCGGCATCGGCATCACGCTGCTTATGAACATTCCGATCAACATCATCGTCCATGATCTGACCGGGATCCAGTCCATCAACTCCAGCCTCCCGGCGCTCGGCGCGATCGGACTCATTGCCGTGAGCGTCCTGCTGACCTTTGTCGCGGGTCTCATTCCGTCCGGCCTTGCGGCGAAGAAGGATCCGGTCGAGGCGCTCAGAAACGAATAAATGCCAAAAGGGGCTGTCTCAAAACCTTACCCGTTTTGTCATCCTGAGGAACAAAGTGACGAGGGATCTTTCTTTTGAAGGCTTACACAGACCATTCAGGAAAGATCCTTCGCTTACGCTCAGGATGACGGGCGTTTTGGGACGGCTCCTTTCCCGTTGGAAAGCTTTGGGTTTTGCAGAATATTGATTGACAGATGGTGGGAAAAAGATGTATCATAACAAAATGTAGAAATATGCCCGAAAACGTTTTAAGGTGATACTGTATGGGAAAACATCTCGCGCCGAAGCAAAAGCACGAGCTGAATTTCATAAAGAAACTGGCGCCTGCGGGTTTTGGGCAGATGCTGACTATGCGCAGAAACGAGGCGCCGCCCGAAAAGACGGCAGAAAAGGCGCGTGAAAAGACGGTCGAAAAAACGCCCAAAACGCGCAAAGAACGCAGCTTGCCGAAAATGGGCCGACATCCGTGGATCTTTTATGCCCTGGCTGCGCTGGCACTGATTGTGATCAGTTTCCTGCCGCTTGACGGCTGGATGCGCCCTGCGGCCTATGCCATCCCTGCGCTTCTCGCCATGAGCGAGCATGCCGCGCGCGCTTATGAAAAGATCCGTTCCGGAGAGTATCTGAACAGGGAACTCATCTGCTGTCTCGCCGCGATCCTTCTGTTTATATCCCGGCTCTATTTCGAGGCGGTTCTCCTGCTCCTTTTCTTCTTTGCCCTGGGATATGCGGAAAAGCAGCTTCTTGAGCGCGGCAGGGATGACCGGGAGCGTGTTCAGCAAATCCTCCCCAAGACTGCCGTTCTTGTCACGCAGGAGGGGACCGAGCGTGTTGACCCCGCCACCGTGCTGCCCGGCGATATCCTGCTGGTTGCCGCCGGGGAGAGGATCCCGCTGGACGGCGTGATTGTCGACGGGATCACCACGATCGATACGCTTGCCGTCTCCGGACAGCGTTCGCCCTGGGCGGTGAACGTCGGTTACAAGGTATATTCCGGCTGCCGGAACCTGACCAGCGACATCAAAATCCGGGTCTCCCGTCCGTATGAACAATCGACCGCAAGCCGGATCGTCCAAGTTGCCGAGTCTGCGGCGGACTTCCCCTCAGGGCAGGAAATGCTGGTTCGGCGGATCCAGCGCATCTGTGTACCCGCTCTTCTCGGGCTTGCCTTCGTCATCGGGATCGTGGTGCCGCTTTTCAGAGGTGGATGGATTTCCTGTCTCACGCGCGCCGCGGTTTTGCTGACGGTGGCCTGCATGATGGTGGATTCCCTTGCCGTTTCCATGCTGTATCGGAGAGCGCTCGCGACCGCGCAGGCGCTTGGCGTCTTCTCAAAGGGCAGCGACTGCCTGGAAGCCATCGCCAGAGCGGAGACCATGATCTTCGACAAGACCGGCACGATCACCGAGGGGCGCTATGCGGTAACCGACGTGTACCCCGTGAAGATGAGTGAGAAACAGCTTCTGACCATTGCCGCCGCAGGGGAGAGCTTTTCCCGCCATCCGATTGCGGCAGCCATCCGGGAAGCTGCGGGGAAGCTTGACGAGCGCGTGGCGAAGGCGACCAAGCTGCGGGAAATTCCCGGGCGCGGAATCAGCGCCATTGTGGGCGGACGGCAGCTTCTTGTCGGCAACGCGGCGCTGCTGGATGAATACGGCGTCCGGTACAACATCCCGGCCAGACCCGGGATTGCCGTGCATGTCTCGGTGGATTCGCGCTACTGCGGCTATATCATGGTGACGGACAAGGTGCGCCGGCGCGCCTTTGACGCGCTGGAAACCCTGCGTGTCAACGGCGTCAAAAAGCTGGTGCTGCTTACCGGCGACGTGATCTCCGTGGCAAGGCCGATCGCCTCGCGCCTGAACTTTGACATGCTGCGGGCGGAACTGAAGCCCGAGGACAAGGCAAAGGCCGTCAACTATCTGATGAAGAACAAGGGGGCCCGCTCCACCATCGCATTCGTGGGAGACGGGGAAAACAGCGGACGGATCATGTCCCATGCGGATACGGGGATTGCGATGGGCTCGCTCGGCTCCGATATTGCCCTTGCCTGCGCCGATGTGATGGTGATGGACAGGGACATCTTCAAGATCCCAAAGCTGCTTGTGATTTCCCGTCTGGTCTATCGCGCCGCAATCGAAAACCTTGCAGCCGGCGCAGGGGTAAACGCGCTTCTCGTGCTGCTCGGCGTGTTCGGGCTGCTCTCGCCCATGCTTGCCGAGATCCTCTGCCTGCTGCTGAATCTTGCGCTGCTGGCCAATACACTCAGAATCAAATGAGAGATACGCTATGAACACTTACGACTTTGATCAGACGATCTTTTACCCGGACAGCTCCTTCTGCTTCTATCGCTATTGCCTTTTGCGCCACCCCCTGGCGGTGCTGCCGACCATCCCGAAGAGCATACGCATGGCGCTGCGCTATCGGCGCGGCACGGAGAGCGCGCAGAATCTCAAGCAGCAGCTCTTCTCCTTCCTGCGGCGTCTGCCGGATGTGGACAGGGCGGTTGAAGATTTCTGGGATCGCAACGAGAAGGGCGTCGGCGCGTGGTATCTCGCACAAAAGCGCAGCGACGATCTGATCCTCTCCGCCTCCCCGCGCTTTCTGCTGCAGCCGATCTGCGACAGACTCGGCGTCAAGCTGATCGCGACCGAGATGGACAAGCATACCGGGGAGATCCGCGGCCTGAACTGCCACGACCATGAGAAAGTCCGCCGCTTCTATGAGCAGTACCCGGACGGACATACCGAGTCATTTTATTCCGATTCTCTCAGCGACAGCCCCATGGCGGACATTGCCGACAAAGCGTATCTCCTGAAAAAGCACAAAATCCTTCCCTGGCCGGGAAAATCCTGATATTGACCCGTAAAACAGAGCTTCGCAGCAGCGGAGCTCTGTTTTTTTGCATAGCGGGGCAGGGGGCGGCATAGATTTTCCCTGGGGTGATGAAATGGACGCCTTGGAAACAGCAGAAAAACTCCTGCCGGAAAACCTTGCCGCCGCGCTGCGAAAATATCCGACGGCGGAGGAAATCCGCCTTCGCCTGGGAAAAGCCCCGGGCGTCGTGCTGGGCGGGAGAGAACGCCACCTGTGTCCCGGCCCTGTCGGGCAGAACGATCTGCGCCGTGTGCTGGAAAAGGCGACGGGCGCGTCGCTGCACGCGGCGGCAAACTCGCTGAGAGCCGGCTTTGTGACATACAGGGGGCTTCGCATCGGCGTCTGCGGGGAAGCGGTCTATAACGGCGAACAGATGACGGGGCTTCGAAATCTGAGCTCCCTTGCCATCCGCATCCCCCATAGCTGCCCGGAGGACGTCGGCGCGTTCGCGGATAAGCTCCTGCGCCCCCGGCCTCAGAGCGTCCTGATCTGCGCGCCGCCCGGCATCGGAAAGACAAGCTTCCTGCGGGAACTGATACGGCAAGCGGCGGAGCTTGATTGCCGCGTCGGCGTGATCGACGAGAGAAACGAGCTGTCCGCAAGCGCGATGGGCTTTGCACAGTTTGAACTTGGCCGAGGGAGCGACACGTTGGTCGGCGTTCCCAAAAAGCAGGCCGCCATGATGCTCCTGCGCGGGATGAACCCGGAGATCATCGCCATGGATGAAATCACGCAGGAGGACGATCTCGCCGTCATCGACCAGGTCGCGGGCTGCGGCGTGTGCATCTTTGCAAGCGTCCACGGGAAGGACGCATCGGATATGAAAAAACGGCCGCTGTACAAAAGCCTGATGGAGCGCGGGATTTTTGAGACGCTTGTCACGATCCGCTGCAGCGGCGGCAAGCGGATTTATGAGAGAGAAGCGCTGCCATGACAAAGCTCCTTGGCTTTTCTCTCATTCTGACGGCGGCGCTTGTGTGTTCCGCCCAGCGGATCCGGGACTGGAAAGCCCGCTCGGCGGCGCTTGAGGCCTTCTGTGAGATGCTATCGCAGCTTCGCGGGATCCTGGAGGTGCAGGCGCCGCCCATGCCGGAACTGCTGGACGCGCTCTCCCGCTGCAGCGGCGGCGCTGCCGAACGCTTTGTGAAACAGCTCTGTCAAGCCATGGACAGGCTCGGCGCGGTGAGCTTTCAGACTCTCTGGCTGGAGGCCCTTGCCGATACCGCAAAAGACGTCGGGGAGGACGCGCGGCATGCGCTGGAGACGCTCGGCTCCGTCCTGGGGCGCTATGATCTGGATACGCAGCTCAGCGCCGTCGACGCCTGCCTTCGCGTCCTCCGGCGGCAGCAGGAGCAGCTTCGGGAAAAGGCGCCGCAATCCGGACGGCTCACGCTCGGCATCATGCTGTCTGCGGCGGCACTGCTGGGGATTTTACTGATGTAGGAGAAAACATGGACGTCGATTTGATTTTCAAGATCGCCGCAGTCGGTATTCTGGTTGCGGTTTTGAACATTCTGCTGCAGCGCTCCGGAAGGGAAGAGCAAGCCCTGATGACGACGATCACAGCCCTTGTCGTGGTGCTGATGGTCGTGGTACAGAAGATCAGCGAGCTGTTTCACATGATCAAGGCGCTCTTCGGGCTGTAGCATGGAGATTCTGATGAAATGCACGGCGCTTGCCGTTTTCAGCGCTGTGACGATCCTGCTGATCAGGCGCGTCAATCCCGAGATGTCGCTTCTGATCAGCGCGGCAACGGCAATTGTGATTCTGCTGTCCTGCGCCGCGCTTCTGCGGGAGCTTACGGATTCCATGAAATCCATGGCGCAGATTTTCGGCAGTCAGCTTGTTGAGACAAGACCCATCCTGAAATGTCTTGCCATTGCGGCAATCAGCAGGCTCGGCGCGGATCTCTGCCGGGATGCGTCCCAGTCGGCCCTTGCCGCGGCGGTCGAGACGGCGGGAAGCCTCTGCGCGGCGGCTGTCGCCATGCCCGCGATCCTGGCACTGATGACAACGATAGGCGGTATGCTATGAAACGGATCCTTCTCATTTTGCTCCTGATTCCCGCGTTTCTGGGGCATGCCTATGCCGAGGAACCGGAACGGCAGGCCATGCAGGTTTTTGAAGCGGAAAAGATGGAAACAGGGCTGAGCGAGGAGGAGACGCAGATCAGCGGTCGGCTCGGTACCGGGATCTATGACGTCGGCGCCGCGCTTAAAAGGCTCTGGGCCTTCTTCCGTGAGAAACTGCAGGACGCGCTTCGAGAGAATCTCGGCTTTGCCGGGAGTCTTCTGTCGCTTGTGCTGCTGTGCGCGTTTGCCTGCGCTCTCTGCACGGAGGAAAAGATGCGCGATATCATGGAGATCTGCGGTGTGTGCGCCTCGGTGGGCGTCATGGCGGGGGATGTGAACAGTCTCGTCTCCCAGACCATGGCTGCCATTTACCGCCTCTCGGATTATTCCAAGGTCACGCTGCCGGTACTGTATACGGCGGCTGCGGGGAGCGGCGCGGTGAGCTCCTCCGCGGTACGCTATGCCGCTGCCTGTCTCGCGCTCGATGTGCTGATGAGCCTTTCGCAAAAGGCCGTCGTCCCGCTCATCTATGCCTATCTCGCCCTCGCCCTCGGCAACGCGGTATTCACAAACCCAATCCTGACCGCCGTTGAGAAGTTTTCCAAATGGGCCGCGAAAACGGTGCTGACCGCCGCGACTCTCACCTTCACGGCTTATCTCGGCATAAGCTCCCTTGTGAGCACAAGCGTCGACGCCGCTGCCATCAAAGCGGCGCGAACCGTCATTTCCACAAGCCTGCCCGTCGTGGGCGGCATGCTGTCGGACGCCTCCGCCGCCGTCCTCTCTTCCGCCGCCGTTGTGCGAAGCTGCATGGGCGCCTTCGGGCTTGTCGCGGTCAGCGCCATGTGCATGGGGCCGCTTGTCCTGCTGAGTGTGAAGTCCTTTCTCTTCAAGGCGGTTTCCGTCGCGGCGGAGTCCGCGCAGAGTCCGCGCCTGCAAAGGCTGTTTTCAGGCGTCAGCGGCGCGGTGGGGCTTTTGATGGGGCTTCTCGGCTGCAGCGCCGTGATGCTGTTTCTCTCCGTGGCGGCGGCAATGAAGGCGGTCACGCCATGATGCGGACAATGCTCTATTCGCTGATCTCCCTCTCGGTTTTCGGCGGGGCGGCGCTGTATCTCTGCCCGCAGGGCGCTGTGAAACGGATCATGCGGCTACTCCTGACCGCGATTCTCGCCGCCGCCGTTTTAACGCCGCTGCGCGCGCCGGACTACGACTTTCTCAGCCTGGAGGAAGCAAAGCTCAACAGCCTGGAGATCGAAATTCTGGAGGACAGCCGGCGCAAGCAGAACAGACTGCAGGGGGAGCTTCTGCGGCAAAACTGCGAGCGATACGTGATGACCCGGGCCGAAGCCCTGGGACTGCGGGTGCGGGCGGTGGAGATCACATTGGACAGAGAAAGCGCGCTGCCCTATGCCGTGAAGCTGGAGGTCTCGGGCGGCGGGGAGGAGATGGAAATATTATGTCAACTGATACGCGACGAGCTCGGAATCCCCATAGAAAGGCAGGCATGGATCACGGATGGATAGGGAAGTGAAAGAACTCTGGGGCAGGATCGAAAAATGGAAGTATCCGATCCTGATCCTGCTCGCCGGACTCATGCTGATGCTGCTCCCTGTTTCTCAGAAGGAAACGATTTCGACTCCCGACACGCAGGAGGCGCTTGCCGCTGTTCTCTCCGACACGCAGGGGGTCGGGCAGGCCCGGGTACTGATCTCGGAGCACGGCGTCGTCGTGGCCTGCGCCGGGGCCGCAAACGCCGCCGTCAGGCTTGACATTATCCGCGCTGTGAGCGCATATACTGGATTTGGCTCGGATAAGATCACGATATTAAAACTTAAAAAATGAGCGGGGAGGAGTACTTATATCATGAAAAACCGAAAAAGGAATCTGACGATGCTGGCGGTCATGATGTTCGTGTGCGCGGCGGTTGCGCTGAACTGGAGCTACAACAGCCGCTGGGGGAAGCCGGACACGGAGATGGTCTACGCGGAGGATGAAGCGATGCTGGCAGCCCAGATGGATTTTGAAAAAACCCTGATGACCTCCGGGACGGAGTACTTTGCCGAGGCGAGGCTGACCAGGCAGGTGTCGCGGGACGAGGCGCTCGAGCTTCTGCAGACCGCAGCGTCTTCGGAGTCGGCTTCGCAGGATACGATCGACGGGGCAATGTACGCCATCAGCAATATGGCGGCCTGCTCCATGCAGGAGGCGCAGATCGAAAACCTGCTGCTGGCCAAAAACTTCGAGGATTGCGTTGTATATATCGGCGCGGATAAGGTGACGGTGGCGGTTCCGGCGCCGATGGAGGGGCTGAGCGAAGAGGCGGTTGCGAGAATCACGGAGGTGATCTGCTCCGAAACCGATTACGAGCCGACCCAACTGAGCATCATCGAGGTAAAAGCATGACGCGTACAGGCGCAGTTTTGGACTGCGCCTGTTCTTTTTGTATATTCACTTCAAAATTCAAGAAAACACTTCCTTTTTTTCGCGGAACGTGGTACAATAACATGATTTTAGTTTGGAGGTTCATCATGGGCGACAATTATATCAGCTGCCAGCTTGAAAAGGGCAGTATCAATATCTCCGAAGAAGTGATCATGGGCGTTGTGAAATCCGCCGTCAGCGAGGTGGAAGGGGTTGCCGGCCTCTCCTACACCGCAGGCGCGGAGATTGCCGAGCTGATCGGCCTCAAGACCGTCAGCAAGGGAATCAAGGTTCAGTTCGTCGATGGGAAAATCGTTGTCGATGTGATCATCAACGTCATATACGGCTGCAATATTGTCCAGGTCGCACGCGAGGTGCAGGAGAAGATCATGTCCCTTGTGCAGGCGTACACCGGAATCGAGCAGGCAACGGTCAACGTCCATGTTTCCGGCATTGCCTTTGATAAGTAAGTAACCGGAGGTATCCTTTCATGACAAGAACGACGGCAAGAGAAATTGCCATACAGCTCGGCTTCGCCCTCTCCGCCTCCGGGGAAGCTCCCGAGGCGCTGCTGGATCGCTTCTTTGATCCGGAACACTATGCAAGTCTTGCGCAGGAGGACGAGCTGTATGCCCAGCTCCCGGATGAAAAGCAGATGGATTACATCCGGAGGCTTGTCACGCTGACGCATGAGCACCGTGATGAGATTGATGAGCAGATCCGCCGCTATGCCAGGGGCTGGAAGCCGGAGCGCATCTCCAAAACCGCGCTGGCCGTTCTGCGCACGGCGCTGTGCGAGATCCTTTATATGGACGACATTCCCAACGCCGCCGCCATCAACGAGGCGGTGGAGCTTGCCAAGGGCTATGACGAGCCGGACACGGTTTCCTTCGTCAACGGCGTCCTCGGCGGCTTTATGCGCCGTGAGAGCGAGAACTGAGCATGGAACAGGTGCTGAGCGTAACCCAGCTCAATCTGTACATCCGTGATCTTCTGGACAGCCAGCCGTGGCTTTCAAACGTCTGTGTGCGGGGGGAGCTTTCCAACTACAAAATCTACCCCTCCGGACACCACTATTTTACGCTCAAGGACAGCGAGAGCAGCCTGAAGTGCGTCATGTTCAAATCGAGCGCCGTGAAGCTGCGCTTTCGCCCGGAGAGCGGTATGGGCGTCACGGTATACGGCCGCGTCTCGGTCTATCCGCGCGACGGCGCCTATCAGCTCTATTGCACCCAGATCATGCCGGAGGGGACGGGGGACCTGCAGGTCGCCTTTGAACAGCTCAAGGCAAAGCTGGACGCCGAGGGGCTTTTCGATCCGGCGCATAAAAAGCCTCTGCCGCGCTTTCCGGGCAGAATTGCGATCATCACCTCCTCCGCCGGCGCGGCTGTGCACGATATGATCCGCATCCTCGGCAAGCGCTGGCCGATGGCAAAGCTCCTTTTGCTGCCCGTGCGTGTGCAGGGGCAGGAGGCCCCGGCAGAAATCGCGGGGGCGATCCGCTACGCGAATGAATTTGACGTGGCGGATCTCATCATCACAGGGCGCGGCGGCGGGTCTATCGAGGATCTCTGGGCGTTCAATGACGAGCGCGTCGCCCGCGCGATCTATGCCTCGCGCCTGCCGGTCATCTCCGCCGTCGGACACGAGCCGGATGTGACCATCTCCGATTATGTTGCCGACCGGCGCGCCTCCACCCCCTCCAACGCGGCCGAGATCGCCGTGCCGGACTGCCGCGAGATCTCCGAGCTGCTCGCGGCCTATGAGCTGCGCGCTTCCCAGGGAGTGCGAAAAAAGGTCGACGCGCTGCGTGAGCGCCTTGATTTTTATGCGAGCCGCCGCGTGATGACCGCGCCGACGGCCGCGCTCGATATGCGCCGCTTGGAGCTTGACCGCCTGCGCGAGCGCCTGATCGCGGCGCAGGAACAGAAGAACAGCCAAAGTCGCCAGCGTTTTGTGCGCCTGACGGCGTCGCTCGAGGCGATGAGCCCGCTGCGGGTGTTGACGCGCGGCTATGCCATCGCAAGCGACAGTGACGGAGCCTGCGTCAGATCCGTCTCCCAGCTTCAAAAGGGCGACAGGATCCGCCTGCGCCTGAGTGACGGCGGGGCCGACTGCCTGGTAGAAAGTCTTGAAAAGGCTTGAAAGGAAGAAGACATGGCTTCTAAGAAAGAAAACATCAAGTTTGAAGACGCGCTCCAAAGACTCGATGAGATCGTCCGGCATCTTGAGAAGGGCGATCTGCCGCTGAACGACTCGCTGTCCCTGTATGAAGAGGGGACGGGCCTGATCACCGCCTGCAGCAAAATGCTGGACGAGGCGGAGCAGAGGGTCGTGAAGCTCAAGAAAGGGCCTGATCGCAGCCCGATCGAAATGGATTTTGAGGAAGCAAATGAAAATGACGGCTGAAGAATACAGACAGAAAATCGATACCGCGCTCTCCGACTGCTTCCGCGTTTCGGATCAGCTGCCCCAGGCGGGACTCGCGGAGGCCATGCGCTACAGCCTGCTTGCCGGGGGCAAGCGTATCCGCCCCATGCTGGTGCTGGAGTTTTCACGCATTGCGGGCGGCGATATGGACATGACCATGCCCGTTGCCTGCGCTGTTGAAATGCTGCACACCTACAGCCTGATCCATGACGATCTGCCCTGCATGGACAATGACGATCTGCGGCGCGGCAAGCCCACGAACCATGTGGTTTACGGCGAGTGCACCGCAACCCTCGCGGGGGACACGCTGCAGGCCGAAGCCTTCGGGACGATCCTGCGCTGTGCGCTTCCGGCCGAGCGTCGGGCCGCCTGTGCGGAGATCCTCGCAGGCGCCGTGGGGCTTGACGGGATGTGCGGCGGACAGTATCTGGACATGCTGTGGGAGGGGCGCGATCTCACGGAGCAGCAGCTCACAGACATCAACAGCCGCAAGACCGGCGCGCTGCTTACCGCCGCCTGTCAGATGGGCGTCGCGGCAGCGGGCGGCTCCGGGCGCATGCTCGAGTGCGCCGGGCACTTCGGCGCGGCGATCGGCATGGCCTTCCAGATCCGCGACGATATGCTCGACGAGATGAGCACGGTTGAGCTGCTCGGAAAGCCGATCGGCTCGGACAGGCAGGAAAACAAACGCACCTATATGGCCCTCATGGGGAAGGACGGCTGCGAAAAGGCCGTCAGGGAGCTCACGCAATTTGCCAAAAACATTCTCGGCGAGGCTTTTGAAGATACCGCTTTTTTATGCGCTCTTGCAGACGCGCTTTCCGTGCGGGTAAAATAAAACCGTTCCGACGGGGTTTTTCAGAGGAACAATTTGAGTATACTAGAGAACATCAATTCTTCTGCTGATATAAAGAAACTGAACAGGGCCGAATTGGAAAGGCTGTGCGAAGAGCTGCGCCGTTTTGAGATCGAGAGTATTGCCCGCACCGGCGGGCATCTCGCCTCCAATCTCGGGACGGTGGAGCTCACTGTCGCGCTGCACCGGGTCTATGACACGGCCCGGGACAGACTTGTGTTCGACGTGGGGCATCAATGCTATACCCATAAGATCCTTACCGGGCGGCGGGATGCTTTCCATACGCTTCGGCAGCACGGCGGGCTCTCCGGTTTTCCGAAACCGAACGAGGCCGCTGACGACGCTTTTATCGCCGGGCATGCCTCGGCGTCGATTTCGGCCGCCCTCGGCATGGCGCGGGCACGCACGCTGCAAAATCAGGACTACGACGTCGTCGCCCTGATCGGCGACGGCGCGCTGACCGGCGGACTGTCTTACGAGGGGCTTTGCAACACCGCCGCGAGCGGCGAGCCCATCGTCATCATCCTGAACGACAACAACATGTCCATCAGCGAAAATGTCGGCGGCATGGCAAGTCTCCTGCAGTCCCTGCGCATCAAGCCGGGATATACCAATTTCAAAAAATGGTTTCGCAGCGTCTCGGGTCATACGCGCTGGATGTACGATTTCGTGCACAAAACAAAGGAAGAACTCAAGGCCTGGGTTTTGCCGAGCAATGTGTTCAGCGACATGGGCCTTTATTATCTCGGCCCGGTGGACGGACATAATCTGGGGCAGCTTGAAAACGCCATCCGCCTTGCCCGTGACCTGAAACGGCCCGTACTGCTGCATGTGCTCACACAAAAGGGCAAGGGCTGCTCCTATGCCGAAGCCCACCCAGACAAATACCACGGCGTCGGCCCCTTTGACCCCGTTACCGGGGAACTGGCCCCGGCCGGGATCTGCTTTTCGGACAGGGTAGGCGAGTATCTCTGCCGCTTTGCCGAGCATGACAGCCGCATCGTGACCATTACGGCGGCCATGGCAGGGGGGACGGGAACCGAGTGCTTTGCCGCAAAGTTCCCGGATCGCTTTTTCGACGTGGGCATTGCCGAAGGCCACGCCGTCACGATGGCTGCCGCCATGGCAAAGCAGGGGCTTTTGCCGGTTTTTGCCGTGTATTCCAGCTTCCTGCAGAGAAGCTTTGACATGCTGATCCATGACGCGGCGCTTCAGAAGCTGCATATGGTGCTGTGCGTGGATCGCGCCGGACTTGTCGGCAGCGACGGGGAAACCCATCAGGGCCTCTTTGATATTGCTTATCTCGGCGCCGTTCCCGGGATGACGGTTTTGTGCCCGGCGAGCTTTGCAGAGCTTCACAGTATGCTGGACTATGCCCTGTACAGCGCGTCCGGCCCTGTCGCGGTGCGCTATCCCCGCGGCGGCGAAGGGCGGTATACCGACTGTACCGTACAGGCGGAGACCGTTTTGCGCGAGGGGGCGGATCTGAGCATCGTGTGCTACGGCACAATGATAAACGAAGCGCTGGAAGCGGCGGATAAGCTTGCCGTCCAGGGTATTTCGGCTGAAATCATAAAGCTTGGCATCGTCTTTCCGAACGACTATGCGCTCTGCCTCGGCTCCCTGCGGAAAACGGGGCGCCTGCTCGCGGTCGAAGAGGTCTGCGCCGCCGGCTGCGTCGGGCGCAGGATCCTTGCCGCCTGCGCCGAGCAGCAGCTTCGCCTGGAAACGGCAAAGCTTTTGAACCTTGGCGACGGGATCATCCCGCACGGTACCGTGCAGGAGCTTCGGCATGATTACGGCATCGACGCCGACGCGATCGTCCGCTCCGCCGTGGAACTCTGCGGACGGGATCAGGTGGAAGACACATGAAAAAAGTAAGACTGGATCAGCTTGTATATGATCTCGGCCTGACCGAGAGCCGGGAGCGCGCGAAAACCACCATCATGAGCGGCCTGGTTTTCGTAAACGGACAGCGCGTCGATAAGCCCGGCACCGCCGTCGATCCCGAGGCAAAGATCGAGGTGCACGGGGAGGCGCTGCCCTTTGTCAGCCGCGGCGGCTTCAAGCTGGATAAAGCGCTCAGGGTCTTTCCGGTTGACCCGGCGGGGAAGACTTGCCTGGACTGCGGGGCCTCCACCGGCGGCTTCACGGACGTGCTGCTGCAGCACGGGGCCAAAAAGGTCTACGCCGTCGATGTGGGCTACGGACAGCTTGCCTGGAAGCTGCGCAACGATGCGCGCGTGGTCAATCTCGAACGCACGAATCTGCGCTATGTAACGCAGGAGCAGATCCCGGAGCCGATTGAGCTTGCGGTGATGGATGTGTCCTTCATCTCCATTCGCCTGGTGATCCCCGCCGTCAAGGCGCTTCTGCGGCCGGACGCGGATTTCATCTGCCTCATCAAGCCCCAGTTCGAGGCCGGGCGTGAGGAGGTCGGCAAGAAGGGCGTTGTCCGGGACAGCGCGGTACACAAGCGCGTCATTCAGGAGATCCTGGATTTTGTCCCCACGGCGGGCCTCACGGTCGTCGGCCTGGATTTTTCCCCGATCAAGGGGCCGGAGGGAAACATCGAATACCTCTGCCACTTGAAAAACTATTTAGGAGAACCTGGAAAATTTGACGTTGATGCGCTGGTTGCCTCTTCCCATGCACAGCTTTGATATGGTATAATCATATAAAAGCTGCATTATATTTTGCATGTTTATTATTCAGGCAAAAGCACGCCGATTTCACGGGGCTGTAAGCCAGGAGGTATCGTATGATCGCAATTTGTCCCAATCCTTTCCGCGACAAGGGCTGTGAGCTCAGCAAGCGTGCCGCCGCCCTTTTGAACGAGCATGGTTATGAGACCTGCTATTGCCCCATTTTTGCCGATAACGGGGACGCCGTTTTGCCGGAGGATATCACGTTTTGCTCTCTGCCGGAGATCGCGAGCGCGTGCTCGCTGCTCGTGGTCATCGGCGGCGACGGAACCATCCTGCAGGCTGCAAGACAGATCCACCCCCACGCGGTTCCCATACTCGGCATCAATCTCGGCACCAAGGGCTTCATGGCCAATCTTGAACCGGATGAATATGAATATGTACTCAAGGCGGCAAGAGGGGAGTACAAGCTCAGCCGCCGCATGAAGCTGGACGTCAGCCTTTACAGGGGCGGTGTGGAGATCTGCCGCGACCAGGCGCTCAACGACGTCGTCATGCACGGCTACGGCGACTGCATCAAGATCACCGCCCTCTGCAACGGCGACAGCATCACCGCCTTCTCGGGCGACGGCATCATCGTCTCCACGCCGACGGGTTCCACCGGCTACTCCATGTCCGCCGGCGGCCCCATCGTGGAGCCGGGTGCGGAGGCGCTGATCATCAGCCCCATCTGCGCGCATATGATGAGCTCGCGCAGCTTTGTGCTCGCCCCGACAAACACCATCACCGTGGAAATGGAAAAGCAGCATGACCGCAAGGCTTATCTTTCGGTTGACGGCTGCTCGGTGACGGATCTCTGCGGCGGCGACAGGCTGATTGTGCGCCGCTCGGCGACCTATACCATGATGGTCGATCTCGGCCTCAGAAACTTTTACGCCATTGCGTTTGAAAAATTGAGGTAATACCGCATGCTTCGGTGTTGCCTGAAGGTAAAAATATAACAGGAGGACACATGATGAAACTCGGCAGACAGAGCGTTATCATGGAAATCATCAGCGAAAGAGACATCGAGACCCAGAACCAGTTAATGGAAGCCCTCGCGGAACGGGGCGTCAAGAGCACCCAGGCGACCCTTTCCAGAGACATCCGCGATATGCGTCTTGTCAAAGAACTCGGCCCCAAGGGCAATTATCGCTATGTTGCGGCCGCAAAGCAGGACACCCCGGATCTGGACCAGCGCCTGAAAAAAATCTTCAAGGAGAGCGTGGTCTCCTACGATCTTGCGCAGAACATCCTCGTGCTTAAAACTCTGCCCGGCCTTGCAAACGGCGCGTGCTCCGCGCTCGACGGCATGGATATAGACGGTCTTGTCGGTACGCTGGCCGGCGACGACACCGCTTTTCTCGCTATGAAGGACAACACCAGCGCCATGAATCTGTATAAGGAAATCGACCAGCTTTTTTAAGGCAGAATCACAAGGGTTTCGCCTGAACTTACAGGGGGCAGCGTATGCTCAACGAACTGCACATTGAAAACATTGCCGTGATTGAACGCGCCGATATCAGCTTCTCTCGCGGCCTGAATATCCTGACCGGCGAGACCGGCGCGGGCAAGTCCATCGTCATCGACTCCCTGGGCGCCGTACTCGGCGAGAGGGTCAGCCGGGAGCTTGTACGCCGCGGCGCCGAAAAGGGGCTTGTCACGGCGGCCTTTGATGTGGACGGCTGCGAGCAGTGGCTTGCCGAGAATGAGATCGAGGCGGAGGACGAGCTGATCGTGCAGCGGCGCATCAATGCCGACGGGAAAAGCAGCTGCCGCGTGTGCGGAAGTCCCGTCACGGCGGCCCAGCTCAAGGAGCTTGCCGCGCTTCTGGTGGATATCCACGGCCAGAACGACGGGCGGCAGCTCATGGATGAGCGGCGGCACCGGGAATATCTGGATCGCTTCGGACTCAGCCGGGAAGAGCTGGAGACTTACAGCAGCGTTTATAAACAATACAGCAGTATAAAAAAAGAACTTTCGTCTCTGGAAATGGACGAAATTGAGAAGGAGCGCCTCAGCGACAGCCTGCGCTATCAGATCGAGGAACTGGAGAGGGCGGCGCTCAAGGCAGGGGAGTATGACAGCATCTGCGCCCGGCGCGATCTTCTGCGAAACGCCGAAAAGCTCAGCGAGGCGCTGGATTCCGCGATCGCCATGCTCTCCGGCGAGGAGGACAGCGCCCTCACACTCACGCAGAACGCGGCCTATTATACGCAAAAGGCCAGCGCCTACGCCCCCGAGCTCGAGGCCGCGGCGGAAACGCTAAACAGCGCCGCCTTCAGCCTGTCGGACGCATCCGAAAGCCTGCGGGATTTCCGCGAGAGCCTGGACTTTTCTCCCGGCGAGTATGACAGCCTGGAGACGCGGATCGCCCTTCTCTCGAAGCTCCAGCGCAAATACAACCGGGACGAGGACGCGCTGATCGACTATCTCGCCGAATGCAGGGAAAAGCTTGACAACATACAGTACGCCGACGAGCGCGGCGAGAAGCTCAAGAAGGAGCTCAAGGAGGCCGAGGCAAAGTGCCATCAGGCTGCAGACCGCCTGAGCATGCTGCGCCGAAAGGCGGCGAAAACGCTGGAGGAGCGCATCAGCAGTGAGCTGAAGCAGCTCAACATGCCCTCCGTGCGCTTCGCCGTGGAGTTTGCTCCGCTCTCCGCCGACCCCGGCTTTGACGCCCACGGCTGTGACGAGATCCGCTTCGTCATGTCCGCCAACGCAGGCGAGGAGCTTGGCCGCATCAGCCGCATCGCCTCCGGCGGTGAGCTGAGCCGTATCATGCTGGCGATGAAAAACGTCTTCGCGGAAAAAGACCCCGTCGCCACCATGGTGTTTGACGAGATCGACACCGGCGTCTCCGGCATTGCGGCGCAAAGGGTAGGGGAGAAGCTCTATACTGTCGCCCTCGGCAAGCAGGTCATGTGCGTGACGCATCTGCCGCAGATCGCGGCCATGGCGGATCAGCACTATCTGATCCAGAAGCAGGAGCGCGGCGGCAGAACCTATACCGACGTCATCCCGCTGGACAGGGACGGGCGCAGGCACGAGCTTGCGCGTCTGCACGGCGGCGACAATATCACCGAGACAACCCTTCTCTCTGCCGAGGAGCAGCTTGCCGCGTGCGAGCGCTTCAAGGCGGAGCTTGAAAGCAAAACTATATAACAGGAGAATGAAAATGGGAATCTATGAAGAACTGGTAGCCCGCGGTCTGATCGCCCAGGTCACGGACGAAAACGAGATCCGCGACATGGTCAACAACGGCAAGGCCACGTTTTACATCGGCTTTGACTGCACGGCGGACTCCCTGCATGTCGGCCACTTCATGGCGCTGTGCCTCATGAAGCGTCTGCAGATGGCGGGCAACAAGCCCATCGCCCTCATCGGCGACGGCACCACCCTCATCGGCGACCCCTCCGGCCGCACCGACATGCGCAAGATGCTGACCAAGGAGGATATCCGCCACAATGCCGAGTGCTTCAAGCGCCAGATGGAGAAGTTTATCGACTTCTCCGACAACAAGGCTCTGATGCTCTATAACTCCGAGTGGCTCGTCCCCCTCAATTACATCGAGCTTCTGCGCGAGGTCGGCGCCTGCTTTTCCGTCAACAACATGCTGCGCGCCGAATGCTACAAGCAGCGCATGGAGCGCGGCCTGAGCTTTCTGGAATTCAACTACATGATCATGCAGTCCTACGACTTCTACTACATGTTCCAGCACTACGGCTGCAACATGCAGTTCGGCGGCAACGACCAGTGGAGCAACATGCTCGGCGGCACGGAGCTTATCCGCAAGAAACTCGGCAAGGACGCCCACTGCATGACCATCACCCTGCTTCTCAACTCCGAGGGCAAGAAGATGGGCAAGACCGCCGCGGGCGCTGTCTGGCTCGATCCCAACAAGACCAGCCCCTATGAGTTCTACCAGTACTGGCGCAACGTCGGCGACGCGGACGTGCTCAAGTGCATCCGCATGCTGACCTTCCTGCCGCTTGAGCAGATCGACGAGATGGACAAGTGGGAGGGCAGCCAGCTCAACCGTGCCAAGGAGATCCTGGCCTATGAGCTGACGAGCCTCGTCCACGGCGAGGAAGAGGCCAAGAAGGCCGAAGCTTCCGCGAAGGCGCTCTTTGCTGGCGGCGCGGAGGGCGGCAACGTCCCCACGACCGAGCTCAAGGACGTCGATCTCACGGACGGCGCGCTCGATATTCTGAGCATTCTCGTCAAGTCCGGGCTCTGCGCCTCCAAGTCCGAAGCCCGCCGCAATGTCCAGCAGGGCGGCGTAACGGTGGACGATCAGAAGGTCGGCGATATCGCCGCAAGCTATGACGCCGAGGCTCTCCGCAAGGGCATTATGGTTCGCCGCGGCAAGAAGAATTTCAACAAGGTCATTTTGAAATAAGCACATAGAAAGATGAGGCTGCCGCGCGCAGCCTCATCTTTGTTTTACCAACAGCACATTGCTCACAAAATCCAGGCTGTCGTGCCGTATATAATCCGCAAATTCCCGGCGGTTCAGGTAGTAGAGCCGCCCCCAGGAGGAGATTTGCAGCCAGTCCGCGTCCATCCCGGTCACGGTGAAATAGTGCTGCCTGGCCGCGGCAGAGGGGATGAACCCGCGCCCTTCGGCTCTTGCGTAGAAGCGGACGCGCCTGTTTCCCCAGATTTTCGGGAAATTCGGCCCGACCGACATGATGACAGGGATATCCCGGCGCAGCATATCCTCCGTGCGTGTCCAGAGCTTTCCGGGAGAAAAGCACCAGCGCGCGGAATAGGGCATCTGCTGTTCACGGAAAAAGCGCTGCATTCCCGCCATGAGCATCAGGCCGTTGATGCCGGAATACGGGATCATGGGAAAATAGCGCCGGTTCATCCGCGAGATGCAGGCGGTATAGGCAGGGAAGGGGATGGGGCCATCGAGCAGGCCGTCAAAAAAATCGACTGCGCCGCGCGCTCGCCACCTGCTCAGATAGAGCAGCAGGTCGGTCGCCGCAATGATCCCGCAGCCGCAGCGGCGCACCATGGGATCGGGCGAGAATTGCTGTCCGCCGCCATAGCTTGGCCTGCCTTGAACGTCGACGGAGATATAGGGATGTTGAAGCTCAAGCATTCCGCTCTTCACACTCCACTTTAAAAACGGCCTCTGTACCGGAAACGATACAGAGGCTTTTGAAAACAGAATTACTTTGCCAGGACTTTCTTGAGATGGGCGTAGCGGGGCAGGGAATCGACGCGCGGAAGATCGGGCTCACCCTGGATGAGGGGCAGCACGTAGTCGATGAACTCCTGCTTGAGGCCGTTGCCGCTCTCGTTGATCCACTCCAGCGGAACCTTCTTCTCGTAGTTTGCAACAGAGGAGAGGGGGAGCAGGACGTACTTGCAGTGGTACTTGCCGTCGATCATCTCGCGCTCGAAGGCGACCATCTTGCCGGAGACGCCGTTGACGGCGCTCTTGACCGCTTCCATGCCGGCGGTGCAGGCTTCCTCAATGTCGGTGGCGGAGGCGAGGTGCGCGCCGCAGCGCTGCAGCAGGCTCAACTCGATGCCGCGGACCTTGGCGCCGGTGTGGGCCTTGATGATCTCTGCCAGCATGCTGGCAAGGCCGCCGAGCTGGGCATGGCCGAAGCCGTCGGTCGCGGAGGTCTTCGCCTCGGACACGAAGCTGCCGTCGGCATAATGGATACCCTCGGACACGGCGACAAAGCACTTGCCGTTGCGGTTATAAACGCGATCCACGTCGGCCAGGAACTTGTCCATGTCGAAGTCGAGCTCGGGCAGGTAGATGAGGTCGGGGCCGGAGCCGTAGGCGGTGGCCAGGGCGGCGCTTGCGGCAAGCCAGCCGGCGTGGCGGCCCATGATCTCCACGACGGTGATCATGCCGCTGTCATAGACGCGGGCGTCCTTGTTGATCTCCATGCAGGAGGTCGCGATATACTTGGCGGCGCTTGCAAAGCCGGGACAGTGATCGGTGCCGTACAGGTCGTTGTCGATGGTCTTGGGAACGCCCATCACACGGCAGGCATAGCCGACCGACTCCATATAGCGGCTGATCTTGTTGCAGGTGTCCATGGAGTCGTTGCCGCCGTTATAGAAGAAGTAGCGGACATTGTATTTCTTGAAGATCTCGAGAATGCGCTTGTAATCGGTGTCGTCAGCCTCGGGATCGGCGATTTTGTAGCGGCAGGAGCCGAGCTCGGAAGCGGGGGTGTGCAGCAGGAGCTTGAGCTCTTCGGGGTCCTCCTCGTCCATGATGAAGAGCTTGTCGTCCAGAACGCCCTTGATGCCGTGGTAGGCGCAGTAGACCTTGGTGATCTCCTCGGCGTCCAGGGCCGCGCGGATGACGCCGTAGGCGCTGGCGTTGATGACGGCGGTGGGGCCGCCGGACTGGCCGAAGATGCAGGAGCCGATCAGTTTCTCAGACATTTTAATTCCTCCAGTTATTTAAATTTTTATCGTTTTTGTAGAAAGTCCATATTGATTATGGACTGGAATGAGGATATAATATTAACGAAAATTTGTAAATGTGCTTTTTGTACAAATTTTTAAAAAAATAAAGGAGATTTTGACTATGCCTCTCGTAACTACCAAGGAAATGTTTGCAAAAGCTTACAATGGCGGCTACGCCGTCGGCGCTTTCAACGTAAACAACATGGAGATCGTCCAGGGCATTACCGAGGCCGCCGGCGAACTGAAGAGCCCGGTTATCCTTCAGGTGTCCAAGGGCGCCCGCGCCTATGCCAATCATACTTATCTCGTCAAGCTGGTCGAGGCTGCCATCATCGAGAACCCCGAGATCCCCATCGCCCTGCATCTGGATCACGGCGACACCTTTGAGCTCTGCAAATCCTGCATCGACGGCGGCTTTACCTCCGTCATGATCGACGCGTCCTCCAAGCCCTTTGATGAGAACATCGCCCTGACCCGTCAGGTCGTCGAGTACGCCCATGATCACGGCGTCGTGGTCGAGGCTGAGCTCGGCACCCTCGCCGGTGTTGAGGATGAGGTCGCGGTTGAGCACGGCCATGAGAGCTACACCCGTCCCGAGGAAGTGGAGGAGTTCGTCTCCCGCACCGGCTGCGACTCCCTGGCCATCGCCATCGGCACCTCCCACGGCGCTTACAAGTTCAAGGCTTCCCAGTGCACCCGCAATGCCGACGGCATTCTCGTTCCGCCTCCGCTCCGCTTCGACGTGCTCGAGGAGTGCATCAAGCGCCTGCCCGGCTTCCCGATCGTTCTGCACGGTTCTTCTTCCGTCCCGCAGGAGTTCGTAAAGATGGTCAACCAGTACGGCGGCAACATGCCCGACGCCATCGGCATCCCCGAGGATCAGCTGCGTAAGGCTGCAAAGCTGGCTGTCTGCAAGATCAATATCGACTCCGATATCCGCCTCGCCATGACCGGCAACATCCGCAAGTACTTTGCCGAGCATCCGGATCACTTCGATCCCCGCCAGTACCTCAAGCCCGCACGCCAGGCTGTCAAGGATATGGTCGCGCACAAGATCGTCCACGTCCTCGGCTCTGACGGCAAAGCCTGATTGCCCTTCGCCGAAATCATCAGGGAGGTGGCAGAATGCCCCAAAAACATGTAAAACCCGAATTGCCCAAGATCAAGATAGACCGGGCAAAGCTTTCCGCCACACTGAACAATTCTCTGGTTATCAGACTTGTAATCGCATCGGTCATTTTCGCGATCTCGCTGATCATCTCGATGCCTGATTTCGTCAGCATCCTGCTGCTGGTATTGGCAGCGGGGCTCGCCGGTTATGATATCATTCTCAAGGCCGTGGACGCTGTGGAAAGCGGCAACTACTTTGACACCCCCGTCCTTGTGGTTTTGACGGCCGTGCTTGCGTTTTTCATCGGTTTCGGGATCGAAGGAACGGCGCTGGTGCTGCTTTATCAGATCGGCATGCTGCTGCTGAATTACGCAAAGGAGCATACCCGTAAAACCGCGCTTGACCTTCTGCAGGATCAGGATGAGGCGGTCGTCGCACAGATGCGCGAAACCATCGCGGATGACGACAAGACCGGCATGTCGATCCAGAAGGTACTGGGCGACAGCGCGGCCATGGTTTTGAAGCTGGCAATGGTGCTGGCCCTGATTTATGCCGTTGTCATGCCGCTTGTGACCAGTATGAGCTTCAGCGTGTCGATCCACCGTGCGCTGATTATCCTGCTTGTCGCGTCTCCGTTTTCCGTTGTTGCCTCTATCCCGTCGGCCGGCGCCGTCGGCCTTTGTCAGAGCGCCGGAAACGGGGTCGTCTTCAACCATGCAAGCGGGCTTGAAGCCATGGCGGACGTGTCTACGGCCGTGTTCGACAAGAGCGGTATCTTTACCGAGGAATGCCCCAGGATCATCGCCATGCATTCCGACGTGCTGGATTATGATACCTTCCTTAATTTTGTGGCCCATGCGGTTTATTATTCCGAGCAGCCCATTGCCAACGCCGTTTCGGCGGTCTTCGACCGCGACTATAAGCTGGACGTCATCAAGGATTTCCGTGAGATCCCCGGTTACGGCGTGGAGCTGTCCATCGACGGGATCGGCGTCCTTTTCGCCACGAGAGAGCTTCTTGAGCAGCGGGGGATCGCCGTTGAAGACGCCCCGAACAATGTCGGCATTGCCTACTATATGGTCGTTGCCGGAAAGCCCATGGGGAAGGTCGTGATCTCCTCGGACGTGAATCAGGATCTGGAGGGGCTTGTTCCGAGCCTGAAGCGCGTCGGCATTTCCAGATGCGTTCTTCTGAGCGAGGACAGCAAGGAGGCCGGACAGCAGTTCGCCGAGATGCTGAACTTCTCCGAGATGTACGCCGAATGCGATGTGGAGAAGAAGCTGCGGATCATCAGCGAGATTACGCGCAAGACCAAGGGCGCGGTGCTTTTCGTGTATTCCAACGGGATCGAGGCGCACAGCGACGCCGCCGTGGATATCCGTGTCAGCAATCGCGCAAAGTATGCCGACGCCGTGGTCAACCCGGATGCGGTAGGGAATCTGTCCAAGACCAAGAGGATTTCCAAGCGTGTGCGTGAAATCTGCACGGAAAACGCGCTCTTTGCCTTTGTCGTAAAGGCAATCCTGATTTTCCTCAGCATTATCGGTTACTGCAATCTGTGGCTTGCGATCTTCTTTGATTTCGCGGCCGCTGTCGCAGCGGTGCTCAACACCATCCGCGTGACCGGTACGTCACTGCGCAGCAACCTGCGCTACAAAATGGGCAAATAAGAAAAGGGGACGGCTGCCGATTCCGGCAGCCGTTCTTTCTGACAGACAGGCTTTTGTCCGGCGCTGAAAATGCTTTTGCCGTATTCATGAATCTGTTCGGGTATCTCTTGAAGCGTTCCAAACAAGATAAACCATAAACGCTTGACATTTGCGGCAGGCCGTGTATAATGCAGATGAAAGGGAACCGGTTAAGGTTCCCGCTTGTAAAAAAGACAAAATGTCGCATAATATAAATTTAGCGAAATTTGCACGACATTTTTCAACAGAAAAGAGGTAGTCCCATGAATTTGGATCAAATCAACGACGTGCCGGATATTGTGATGGAGTTTCTCGAATACCACTCCACTGTGCGCGGCCACTCCGACCGCACCGTCGCCGGTTATTATCTGGATCTGAAAATCCTGTTTCGCTATTTGAAGCGCAGACGGCATCTCGTCCCAAAAGAGACGCCGTTCCAGGAAATCGACATCACCGACATTGACCTGGACTTTATCAAGTCCATCCGTATTGAAGAGCTGTACCGCTATCAGTCGTTCTCGCCGGAGTTTGAAAACGGTACGCACGCCCTGTCGGCTGCCAGCCGCTGCCGCCGCACCTCGTCCGTCAAATCCTTCTTCAACTATCTGACACTCAAGCGGCATCTGCTGGATCACAATGTTTGTCAAGAACTTGACATGCCAAAGCGCCAGGCTTCGCTGCCGCGATACCTGGAGGAATCCGAGTGTGAGCGCCTGCTTGCGGCCTGCGACGGGGCTTTCGCGGAGAGAGACTACGCAATCCTGATGCTGTTTCTCTCCTGCGGTCTGCGTGTCTCGGAGCTGGTATCGCTCAATTTGACAGACGTTTACGAGGATCATGTGCGCGTGCTCGGCAAGGGCAACAAGGAGCGCGTCGTCTTTTTTGCCGAGGGCTGCCGTGAGGCCATCGACGACTATTTATGCGTCAGAAATGACGAAAATGTGAAGGAATCCGATAAAAAAGCCCTGTTTATCAGTCAAAAGAAATGCAGGATGACTACGCGCGCCGTGCAGTACATGCTGGAAAAGAAGCTTCTGGCCGCAGGGCTTGACGCCAGCCGCTATTCCCCCCACAAGCTGCGGCACACGGCGGCGACCCTGATGCTGAAAAACGGCGTGGACACCCGCGCCTTGCAGGAGGTTCTGGGGCACAGCAACCTGAATACCACGCAGATCTACACCCACCTGGACAACGCCGCCCTGCATGAGGCCGCCATGGCCAATCCCATCGGCCGCAAGACCAAGGACGAAATCGAAAGTTGACATAAAATTCGGGTTGGTTTACATAAGATTTTACGGTTAACATAATATTTTTCAAGGTTTCCATAAAGGTAATACCGCACAATGCGGCAAGAGCAGATTCCGAGAAAATTTGAGTTCTGATGATGGCACTTTTTCGCAGATGTACTTTGTGTACCTCAAGAAAAAGTGACGAAATCAGGGCTCAAATTTTCCGGAAGATGCCGCAGGCGTATTGTGCGGTGTTGCCTAAAAGAATGACGCCGGGCGAAAAGCCTTGCGTCATTCTTTTTCCAGGATTGGAATTGCCGTGCCGATATCAAAGATCTCCTCGTCGGTCAGATACAGCGGCCTGATTTGGCGCTCTTTCAGAAAATCCATTATTCTGCCGCAGTCCGGGTGCGCGTCCAGCCTGCCCGTAAAAGCCATCACGTCCTTGCCCAGCTTGAAGGACGCGCCGCCGAGAAAGCCATACGGAAACCCGTCCAGGCGCACAAAGCCCGGCGAGATGCGCAAAACGCTGATCCCCGCCGCCGAAGCCGCCGCGGCGATTCCCCTGTCCGCCGTGATCAGCGAGCATTCGTCCACCACGCACACAGTGCAGCGGGCATAGCCCTGCCGACAGCGCACAGCTTTACTATCTGATTTTGTTAAAATATCGACGATTTGGGGAGGGACAACTTTTTCGTGATAAAGGATATGGTTTCCGGCGAAACAGACGTTAAACTGCGCATCATTCGGATAGCTTTCGCTTTGCCGTACATCCGGAAAACGCAGGGCCGCTCCCCTTGCGGCCAGGCTCTCTGCCAGACTGCTCCCCTTCAGATACGGCGCAAGCAGCAGCTCTTCCCCGCCCGTGTGCAGGACGGAGAGATCCGCATGTCCCGAAAGGCGGGGATCAAGATACGGGTTATCGGGAACAAAAAAGCAGGAAAAGCCAAGAGATTCCAGCTGTTTGGCGAGCTTCTCGGCATATTTTTCGCCGATTATCACCGTGCCGCACCGTACCGGCAGATTGGGGCGCCGAACAAAAGCGCTCATTCTCTTGCAAGCACGGCGGCGATGGCCTCGCTGATATTCTGTACCGGCAGGAGCCGGAGCCCGGGGAACGTGCGGAGCTCATCCCGCCGGTGGGCCGGGATGACGCAGCGCTTGAAGCCCAGCCGCGAGATCTCCGACAGGCGCTGGTTCAGCGCGCTCACGCTGCGGATCTCGCCGGAGAGTCCGATCTCCCCGATCGCCGCGAGATCCGCGCCCAGGGGTCTGTCCAGATAGCTTGAGGCGATGGCAAGACTCGTGGCCAAGTCCGCCGCGGGTTCCTCCAGCGTAAGCCCGCCGATGACGTTGATATACGAATCGCAGCCCGCGACCGAGAGCCCGCCGCGCTTTTCCAGCACGGCCAGCAGCATGGCCGCGCGGTTGTAGTCGACGCCGTTGCTGCGCCGGGCGGCGTTATAGGCGGCGGGCGTGACCAGGGCCTGCACCTCCGCCAGAATGGGTCTGGTGCCCTCGATGACGCAGGCGACGCAGGTGCCGGGACTGTCGACCGGCCTGCCGCTCAGCAGCATTTCCGACGGGTTTTCCACGCACGCGAGGCCCTTGTCGACCATCTCAAACACGCCGATTTCATTGGTGGAGCCGAAGCGGTTCTTCGCCGCGCGCAGGATGCGGAAGCTTGTGCTGCGCTCCCCTTCAAAATAGAGGACGCAGTCGACCATATGTTCCAGCACCTTGGGGCCCGCGATGCTGCCTTCCTTATTAATATGGCCCACGACAAAAACGGTGAGATTGTTCTCTTTACACAGGCGCATGATGCGCATGGTGCACTCGCGCACCTGCGTGATGCTGCCGGGCGCGGAGCTGAGATCGCCGTTGCTGACAGTCTGGATGGAGTCGATGATCACGATCTCCGGCCTCAGGCTCTCCGCGGCGGCCAGGATGCTGTCGAGATCCGTCTCCGCGAGGACATAGAGCTCGCCGCCCGCAACGCCCAGGCGATCCGCGCGCAGCTTGAGCTGCCGCTCGCTCTCCTCACCGCTGACATAGAGGATGCGCCGATCCGTCCCGGAGGCGGCGCACATCTGCAGCAGCAGCGTGGACTTGCCGATCCCCGGGGCGCCGCCCACCAGCACCAGCGAGCCGCACACCGCGCCGCCGCCCAGGACACGGTCAAACTCGGAAATGCCGGTCGAGAAGCGGATCTCCTCCGTGACGTCCAGCTCACTCAGGCGCTTTGCCCTGGACACGCGTCCCGCGTCCCGCGTCTTGCCGCCGGACTTGTCGAGCCGCAGCTCCGCCAGGGTGTTCCACGCACCGCAGGACGGGCATTTGCCCGCCCAGTTCGGCGTCTCGCTGCCGCATTCCGAGCAGAGATAAACCGTTTTCTGTCTGTTTGCCATCGTTTTTCTCCTGTATTACAAATAGTATAGTCTAAATACGAACTGTATTCTGCATGAATTGGAGGTAAGAGCCCATCAGGATCGTCGCAAGCGAGGTCTGATAAGCCGGCTTTTTGAGGTTCTCCAGGTCGATCGGGTTGGAGACGAAGCCGCATTCCACGAGGATCGCCGGGCACGTGAGATGTGAGAGGATGTAAAGCTTGCGGACGGCAGGCTCCGCGACGCGCCTGCTCTGCGGATAGAGCGCCGCAATCAGGTTTTCGTGGGTGATCGTCCCGAGCTGTTCGCTGCCCTCCCCGGCGGCATAGATCACCTGTACGCCGCTTGCCTGGGTCGTCGGAAAATCGTTTTGGTGGATGCTGATATAGACCGGGTTCAGCTCGGCGCTTGTGAGCGCGGTTCTGCATTCGAGATCCCGGTGCTCACTGTAGTCCTCCGTATCGCAGAGTGTGCGGTCATCCTGCCGCAGCAGCAGATTATCCTGCCCGTAGAGTTCCGCCATCGCGCGCAGCTTGAGCGCAACGTAAAGATTCAGGTCGCTCTCCCTTGTCCCGTCCAGGCCGACCGCGCCGCTGTCGATCCCGCCGTGTCCGGGGTCGATGACCAGGGTCGCCCTCCCGTTCGAGGACGCCGCCGTGTTCTGCTTTTTCCCCACGGTGACGCAGAGCAAAAGGACAAGGCCCAGCACCATGACCGGCGGCAGCAGCTTTCGTGTGATCTTACGCAGTTTGAGATCCATGGTTCCCCCGCTTTCCGTGCCGCCGGGGACTTTCCTCATTATACTGTCCCCGACGGCGCAAGTCAATTCTCCGCCTGCGGCGGCTGCTCACAGCAGAATGCAGATCAGCCCGCCGCTGCCTTCATTCAGAATGCGCTCCAGGGTCTCGCGCATTTTCTCCTTGACGTTTTCCGGCAGCGCCTCGATCTTGGCGGTGAGGCCCTCCTCCGCAATATCGTTGAGCGACTTTCCGAAAATGTTGGACTGCCAGATCCGGTTGACGTCGCCGTCGAAGCCCTGCAGCAGAAAGTTGATGATATCCTCCGAGGCGCCCTCCCCGCCGATGGCCGGGGTGACCTCCGTCTCGATATCGGTCATGATCATGTGGATCGCGGGGGCGTTGGCCTTGAGCTTCACGCTGTATTTTCCGCCCTGGCGCACGATCTGCGGCTCCTCCAGCGTCATCTGGGCGGCGTTCGGCATCACAACGCCGTAGCCCTTCTCCCGTACATCCGCGAGCGCTGTGCGCAGGCTCTCATAGTCGGCCTTGACCGCGCTCATCTCGCTGAGTGTGGAGATGAGATCCCGGTCGTTTTCGATGTCGAGACCGGTCTGCTCGCTGATGCTCTGATAGTAGAGCCGCCTGGGAAGCTGGATTTTGAGCGCGACCGTCCCGGTGCCGAGATCCTTTTTGCTGATCTGCGCCGACTCCACCTGCTCCTGCTCCTGCAGGCGCTGGGCCATGGCGCGGCTGTCCTTGATACGCCGCAGCCCGTCGGCGGCCTCTTCGATCAGCCGGAAGAGCCCGCTTTTCAGCGCGTTTTCCTCTGGCAGCGCTTCCAGCCAATCCGGCAGAAAGACCCCGACCGCCTTCAGCGGGAACTCCTCCAGCACGCAGCTTAAAATCAGGGCGATGTCCTCCTCGCTCATTTTCATGCAGTCGACCGGGAGGCAGCGCACGTCGTACTGCTGGGCAAGCGTCCGGGCCAGGGCGGCGCATTTCTCACTTTTGGGGTCGGTGCTGTTGAGCAGCACCACGAAGGGCTTCCCGATCGCCTTGAGTTCCGAAATGGTGCGCGCCTCGGCCGCCGTGTAGTTTTCCCGCGGGATCTCCCCGATGCTGCCGTCGGTGGTGACGACGATGCCGATGCTGGAATGCTCGGCAATGACTTTATAAGTCCCCTTCTCCGCGGCCTCCGTGATCGTCACCTCATGGTCAAACCAGGGGGTCGTGACCATGCGCTCGTGCCCGTCCTCAAACTGGCCGGCGGCGCCCTCCACCATGTAGCCCACGCAGTCCACCAGGCGGACGGAGATCTCCGTGTTTTCCCCGAGCTGAATGCTGACGGCGTTCTCCGGCACGAATTTGGGCTCCGCCGTCATGATGGTCTTGCCGGACGCGCTCTGCGGCAGCTCATCCCGGGCGCGCTCGCGCAGGTAGTCGTTCTCGATGCGCGGGATCACCAGGGTCTCCATGAAGCGCTTGATGAAGCTGGACTTCCCCGTCCGAACAGGGCCGACGACGCCCAGCATGATCGCCCCGCCCGTTCTGGCGGCAAGTTCGCTGTAAAGGTTGGAATCAGACATAGAAAAAGCCTCCGCTCTCATGTTCTCGTTTGCTTGAGTGTATGAGAGACGAAGGCTTGTTATGCCGCGTCAGGCAAAGCGTATGCAGTCCGTGTGCCGGGCACTCACGAGAAATTCCACCTCGGGAAAGCGCGGCGCAAGGCGCTCGGCCAGCGACTGCACGATGGGGTTTTCCGTATAAAAATGATCCGCGTCGATGAGGTTCAGACCGAGCTCCTGCGCCCGCTGGAACTGATGATATTTCACATCTGCGGTGACATAGGTGTCGCAGCCGAGGTAAACGGCGTCCTCCAGGCTGTCCGCGCCCGCGCCGCCCATGACGGCAAGTCTCGAAACCGGCCTGCCGGTCGCGCAGTACCGAAGCGCCGGGACGCCGAGGCGCGCCTTGCAGCGCTCCAGAAAAGCGTCCAGCGGCATAGACTCCGGCAGTGTTCCGATCCTGCCGCAGCCGTCCGCGTCCAGGGCGGCTTCCGGTTCAGCCCCGAGCAGGCGGATCAGCACGTCGTTCACGCCGCCCTCGGCAATGTCGAGGTTTGTGTGCATGGAGATGAGCGCGACGCCATTTTCAATGAGATAGAGGACGCGGCGCTGCACCGGCTCGTGGCCGCAAACAGCCCGAAGCGGCGAGAAAATGAGCGGATGGTGCGTGATGATGAGCCCGGCGTTTTTCTCCACCGCCTCCCGCGCGACGCTGTCCGTACAGTCCAGCGCAAGCAGCACACGCCGGACAGGCCTCTCGCCGTGCCCGATCTGAAAGCCCGCGTTGTCAAAGCCCATCTGCTTTTCCAGGGGCGCAATGCGGCAAAGCTCCTCAAAAAGTTCGTGAACCTTAGTCATTCTGCCATCTCCAGTTCTTTTAACTGACGAAGGATCTCCCGATAGAGGGAAAGCCTGCCGTCCCCTTCTCTTTCCGGCATGGCGGCGATTGCGCGCTCAAAGCGGGTCGTGAGCTGCCGGAGGCTGCGCTCATACAGTTCCGGCGTCAGGCAGAGAGCGCGCTTGCCTGCAAAGAGCTCGGCGTCCGTGAGCTTTGTCACACCGCCGAAGCGGGCACAGAGGATCTGGTACAGCGTGCCGCCGTCCTCCACGACAGTCTCCGACTCGATCGCAAACTCGTTGTATACCAGCCAATAGCGCAGAACCTCGGCCTTGGTCATCGGCTGCAGGATCAGGCGATAGCGGCCGTCCATGCACCACTCCGCTTCATCGAGGATCTTGACGATCATATCGCCGCCCATCCCGGCAATGACGATGGTGTCGATTTCCTCAGGAGGGCAGAGGGCCAGGCCGTCACAGAGAAGAAAGCGGATGCGCTCGGTGAGGTTTTCCTCCTGTGCGCTTCTGCGGGCGGCCGCGAGCGGCCCCTCCCGAATGTCGGAGGCGAAGAGCGCCCCGGGATAGCCGCGCAGGGCGAGCTGCACCGGGAGCTGTCCGTGGTCAGTCCCCACGTCGACAAGGCCCTTCCCGTCCGACACAAGCGCCGCAATGGCGTTCAGGCGTCTGTTCATAGCTGTTCACTCCATAAGAAAAGCCGGAGCTATGTCCGGCTTTGGCTGGTATCAGGCGGTCTCGAGGAAGGCCTTGAGATACTTCAGAAACTCATCGGGGTCGACACCGTGGGCGCAGCAGGCCTGCTCGATATTCTCGCCGCTTGCCATGGCGCAGCCCATGCAGTGCATGCCGATGGCCTGGAAGGCGGGCATAGCCTGGGGCGCGTTCTCGACGACCTCAGAAATCAGGGTTTCACGGGTGATTTCCATTTGATTACCTCCAAATTGTGTTTATCTTTCTTGCTTTGTTCGTTTCCCAATGAAAAAGGGGGACACCGAAGTGTCCCCCTTTTCTGTCGGGACAGGCGATCAGGCCTGCTCTCTCATCTTCGCAAAGCACTCGCTGCAGTAAACGGGACGGTCGGACTTGGGCTCGAAGGGAACCCGGGCCTCGCCGCCGCAGGCAGCGCAGGTAGCGGTGAAGAACTCACGGGGACCACGGGCGGCGTTCTTGCGCGCGTCGCGGCATGCCTTGCAGCGCTGGGGCTCGTTCTGGAAGCCGCGCTCTGCGTAGAACTCCTGCTCACCGGCGGTAAAAACGAATTCCTTGCCGCACTCTTTGCAAACTAAAGTCTTGTCTTCGTACATCTTGAATCCTCTCTTTTGATTGTGCCTGTCGGCTGTATTTGCGATCAGCTTCTGCTGATATCGCCAAAAATGGTTTCCCGTGCAAGTTTATGGCGTATGCGCTGCACGGCGTTGTCAATCGACTTTGCATCCTTGCAAAGTCTGTCCGCTATTTCTCTATACGACAGGCCGTCCAAATAGAGGTCAAGCACTTTGATCTCAAACCTGGACAGGCACCGGGAACAAGCCGCATTCAGCTCTTCCCTGCTCTCTTTAGCCAGAATCAATTCTTCCGGGTTATGGTGGAACAACTCAGGGAGAGTCGAAATGTCAGCACCGGGATCTTCGGAGAGTTCTTCAAGTGATATACCGTCGTTAAGGGGAAAGTGTTTTAAACGGGAAGCGGATTTAACTGCTGACAGAAGACGCATGCGGATGCAGTGTTCGGCAAAGGTTTTGAAGGACGCGCCGTCCCCGGGATCAAATTTGCGGATCGCGGAGAGCAGCCCGAAGGTCCCCTCCTGGATCAAATCTTCGCTGTCGCCGCCGGCAAGGAAAAGGGGCCGCGCGCAGATCCTGACCAATCTGAGATAGCGCTCAGCCAGGGTCTCTTCCGCGTCCCTGTCACCGGCAAGGGCGAGTTGTTGTAGCTTGGTATCATCCAATCCTGCGTAATCTATCATATTATTTCAAGTATTCTAACCATATACATCATGTATTATACAACACAAACCGCTAAAGTCAAGAGCTATTTTGTATAAAGTGATGCAAATTAATCACATGTCCATCTGCTGCTGGCCCATGTACTCCAGGCCCAGATGCTGATAGGCCTTCGGCGTGACACAGCGGCCGCGGGGCGTACGTGTCAAAAAGCCGCGCTGCAGAAGGTACGGCTCATACACATCCTCCAGGGTCACGGCCTCCTCGTTGATCGTGGCGGCGAGAGTCTCAAGCCCCACCGGGCCGCCGTTATAAAACTCGATGATGCTGCGCAGCATCCGGCGATCCAGCGCGTCAAGGCCGAGCTTATCCACCTCAAGACTTGAAAGGGCCATATCGGCCACCTCGCTTGTGATGACGCCGTCGGCCCGCACCTGGGCAAAGTCGCGCACGCGCCGCAAAAGCCGGTTGGCAATACGCGGCGTACCGCGGGAGCGCGAGGCGATCTCATACGCCCCCTCCGGGACGATCTTCACGTTCAGGATGCCCGCAGAGCGCACGACGATGCGCTGCAGCTCCTCCGGGGTATAGAGCTCGAGGCGCAGGGAGACGCCGAAGCGGTCGCGCAGCGGCGCCGTGAGCTGGCCGGAGCGCGTCGTCGCGCCGATCAGCGTAAAGTGCGGCAGATCGAGGTGGATGGAGTTTGCCGAGGGGCCCTTGCCCAGAATGATGTCGATGGCATAGTCCTCCATCGCGGGATACAGGATCTCCTCATAGGCGCGGTTGAGGCGGTGGATTTCATCCACAAAGAGGATATCCCCTTCGTTGAGATTTGTGAGCATGGCGACCAGATCCCCCGGCTTTTCGATTGCGGGGCCGGAGGTGATGCGCATGTTGACGCCCATCTCGTTTGCGATCACGGCTGCCAGCGTCGTCTTGCCCAGACCCGGGGGGCCGTGCAGCAGGACGTGATCCAGCGGCTCGCCGCGCATCTTGGCGGCGTTGATGAAGATGCTGAGGTTGTCCTTCGCCTTTTTCTGACCGATATACTCGCTGATCGTCTTCGGTCTCAGCGAACCCTCGTTATTGTCCTCCGGAAGACTGACCGTCGTGGTCAGCACCTCGTCATGGACGTCGTCGGAAAAACTGATACTCATATGTCTTACCCAATCACTTTACCATCTGTTTCAAAACAGCCTTGATGATCTGCTCCGCCGTCAGGTCCTGCACGTCGAGCTTCTTGAGAACCGGCGCGATCTCGGCGCTGGAATAGCCCAGGATCGCAAGGCCCGCCAAGGCGTCGTTGACCGCAGAGCCGTCCGTCTGCACGGGCGCGGCGGCAAAGGCCGGAAGCTCGGGCGCTGTGCTGTTCATCTCCTTGCCGACTTTGTCCTTGAGCTCCAGGATCACGCGCTGGGCGATCTTCTTGCCGATGCCGGGGGCCACCGTCAGGGCCTTCTCGTTGCCGCTGATGATGGCCAGGGCCAGCCCCTCCGGTGTGTTGTGGGAGAGGATGGACATGGCGGCCTTCGGCCCGATGCCCGAGACGGAGATGAGCATCTCGAAGAAGCGGCGCTCGCTCTTATCCAGAAAGCCGAAGAGGTCGAAATTCGTCTCCCCGATCGACTCCGATACATAGAGCTTTGCCTTTTCCCCGAGGCGCAGTCCCGAGAGCGTATACGCCGTCACATTCAGCGCGTAGCCCACGCCGCCGCAGTCGATTACCGCAAGCGTCGGCTCGAGCTCCGCGACCTTGCCCTCTATATGGTAGAACATTCTTCCTGATCTCCTCTGTACAGTAATGAGGTGGCGCTTCTGGCGTGGCAGAGCGCGAGCGCCACGGCGTCCGCCGCGTCGTCCGGCTTCGGCGGCGCAGGCAGGGCGCAAAGGCGCTTGACCATGTCCATGACCTGCCGCTTCTCGGCGCGCCCGTAGCCGACCACGGCCTGCTTGACCTGCAGCGGCGTATATTCATAGACCTTCACGCCGTACTTGCGGCAGGCCAGCAGAATCACGCCCCTGCCGTGCGCCACGGCAATGCCGGTGGTGATGTTGGTGTTGAAAAACAGTTCCTCTATGGAAACGGCGTCCGGCTTAAAAAGCTCCAGAAGCTGGAGCATATCGTCATAGATCTGCTCCAGGCGGCTCGAGAGGCTCGTGTGGGCGGGGGTGGTAATGACCCCGCAGTTGATGAGCCGGTGGCTGTTCTTCTCGGATTCCAGCGCGCCGAAGCCGATGGTAGCGATCCCCGGGTCAATGCCCAAAATGCGCATGCAATCACACTCCATTCCCGATTTTATCACACCACGGCGCAGTCTGCAACAAAAATCAGGGCAGCCTGCCGGCTGCCCTGCCCGTTACGCCCTGGGATGCGCCTTGTTGTACACATCCTTGAGCTGCTTTTTCACGAGTTGGGAGTACATGTGGGTGGAGGAAATGTCCCGGTGTCCCAGCATCTCCTGTATGGCATGGATGTCCGCGCCGTTTTCCAGCAGATGGGCCGCGAAGGAGTGGCGCAGGGTGTGGGGCGTGATGTCCTTTTCGATCCCGGCTTTCTTCTGATAGTGCTTGACGATCTTCCAGAAGCCCTGGCGGGACATGCGCTCCCCGCTGACATTGACGAAGAGGGACTGCTCATCCGGCATCAGGATCATCTGCGGGCGCACCAGCGTGATATACTCGCTCAGCGCCTTGACCGCCGCCGGGTACATGGGGATGATGCGCTCACGGTTGCGGCTTGCGCAGCGGATCACGCCCGCGACGAGGTTTACATCGGTGATGTTCAGCTCAATGAGCTCCGTCACGCGGATGCCCGTGGCATACAGGAGCTCCAGCATCGCTTTGTCACGATAGCCCTTGGGGTCGATGCATTTGGGCTGCTCAAGCAGGCGCTCGACCTCCTTGCTGGTCAGGATCTCCGGCAGCTTCTGCGTGCTCTTGTCCGGCACCAGCCCCTGTGCGGGATTGACCGTGATGAGCTGTTTGATGAAAAGATGCGCGTACAGGCACTTAATAGAGGCGATCGAGCGCGACACGGTCGCCACCGACTTCCCTTCCCCGCGCAGCATCGCAATATATCCTGAGATATCCTCGGGCGTTGCGTCGACGATGGTATGCTCGCTGTTGCTGTCGAGATACTCCCCCAACTGCCGGATATCCCGCAGATAGGAGCTGAGGGTGTTTGCAGAAGCTTTTTTATCCTCTGTGAGATATTTTTCAAACATCTCGATACATTCGGAATTTTGCATTCAAAACGCCCTCTTTTCCATCACCGTGAAATAATTTTGTGATTGACATAATTGATCTGGTAACAATATATTACAAAGTAGCAAAATAATCAAGTCTTTTTTTGCTTTTTTCAAAAAATATTTTTTCGCTTATGTCAACTCTTGTTACTCTTTTCTCGCAGAGAACGCGCGGCTGTCAGGGAATAAAGTGTTTGAAAGCGCTTTATTGAATCCATTATGTCAAGTATTCACGGAAAAGCGGTGACGTCCGGCGCGTTTTCCGGGCGTCACTGCAAGGATCGAGCCCAAAAGCGCGCCCGCATAGCTGAAGCTCACGACGCTGAGTACGGACGAGGGGTCGAGCTTTTGCCCCTCCGCCAGAAAGCCGACCGTGAGCAGGAGGATGACAAGTGCCGTTCCGGTGAGGAGCGCGGTCAGAAAGCGTGAGGTGCCCGAGCGCCTCGCCGCGGCGATCCCGGCAGCGGCGGCGCAGAGAAAGCTGCACAGCGAGCTGAGATAGCCGATCCCCTGCTCTCCCATTTGTGTAAGGTTGGCGATCAGTGTGGTCAGGCACAGCAGCAGGCAGGCCGACAGAAACCACGCCGCAGCGGCATGGAGCAGAAAGGATGCGTCAGGCAAAGTTCTTTTTTCACGCGGCATAAAAAACACCCCCGGGCAAACAAGATATTCCATCTTATTTGTCCGGGAGCGAAAAGATTCTTCCGTTTACTTCTTGCCTCTGCCCTTGGCGTTGCGGGCCTCGGCCTCTGCGGCCTCCATCTTGGCGGTGGTGGAAACGCCCCACTTCTTGATCTGGATGCGGACGCGGTCCTCACCGGTCTCAAAGGTGACGGTATCCTCGGTGACCTGGACGATCTTGCCGGTCATGGCGCCGATGGTGGTGATCTCATCGCCGACGCTCAGGGAATTGCGCATGGCCTCCACGGTCTTCTTTTTCTTGTTCTCCGGACGGATGAAGAAGAAATAGAAAACGGCGAACATCAGGACGAGCATGACAAGCATGGAAGCGGAGCCGGTGCCGGCTGCTGCCGCCGGTGCAGTAAGGAAAAGATTCATTCTGAGAAACCTCCGAAATCAAAGTAAGCTTATTATATATGTGCTTTGCCGAAATTTCAAGATGCTTAAATGCGTTTGTCGAGTTTTTCCGAAAATTCACGCCGGAAGCTCTGGAAGGCGTCGGCGTCCAGACTGTCGCGGATCGCCCGGGCGAGATTGTTGTAGAAGGCCAGATTGTGCATGACCGCAAAGCGCATGGCCAGCATTTCCTCCGCCTTGAACAGATGCCGGATGTAGGCGCGGGAGTAGCGGCGGCAGACCGGGCAGCCGCACTTGGGGTCGATGGGCCGCTCATCCCGGAGGTATTTTTCGTTTTTGATGTTGATGATCCCGTCCCAGGTGAAGAGGTGCCCGTGGCGGCCGTTGCGGGCGGGCATGACGCAGTCGAAGAAGTCGACGCCGCGCGCGACGCCCTCAATGATATTGCCGGGGGTGCCGACGCCCATGAGGTAGCGCGGTCTGTCCTTCGGCATATGCTCCTCCACGATCTCGATGGTGTCGTACATCTCCTGGTGGCTCTCACCCACCGCAAGCCCGCCGATGGCGTAGCCGGGCAGGTCAAGCTCGGCGATTTTCTTCATATGCTCCACGCGCAGATCGGGGAAGATTGCCCCCTGGTTGATACCGAAGAGCATCTGACCGGGGTTCACCGCGTCGTCCTCCTGGTTATAGGCCGAGAGCGCCGCCTTGCAGCGCTGGAGCCAGCGGAAGGTTCTGTCGCAGGATTTCTGCACATAGTCGCGCGGAGACGGGATCTTGACGCACTCGTCGAAGGCCATGGCGATATCGGAGCCGAGATTGGCCTGGATGCGCATGCTCTCCTCCGGCCCCATGAAGATGTGGCGCCCGTCCACGTGGGAGTTGAAGTTCACGCCCTCCTCCGTGATTTTGCGCAGCTTTGCCAGCGAGAAGATCTGAAAGCCGCCGCTGTCGGTGAGGATCGGTCCGTCCCAGGTCATGAACTTATGCAGTCCGCCGAGGGATTTGATGAGCTCGTCACCCGGCCGCACATGCAGATGGTAGGTGTTGGAAAGCTCGATCTGACAGCCGATGGTTTTGAGATCCGCCGCCGAGAGGGCGCCTTTGATGGCCCCCTGGGTGCCGACGTTCATGAAGACAGGCGTCTGCACCGTGCCGTGCGGGCTCGTAAACTCGCCCCGGCGCGCGTGCCCCTCCTGCTTGAGCAGTTTATACACGTCCTCCCTCCTTCTCAGCGATTGCCGTACATTCTCTCATAGTAGTTCTGGTATTCTCCGGAGATGATCTCCTCCCACCAGGGGCGGTTGTCGAGATACCAGCGTATGGTCTTTTTGATGCCGTCGGCAAACTTTGTCTCCGGCAGCCACCCCAGCTCGTCGTGGATCTTGGTCGGGTCGATGGCATAGCGCATGTCGTGGCCCTTGCGGTCGGTGACATAGGTGATGAGGCTCTCCGGCTTCTGGAGCTCATGGCATATCAGCTTCACGATGTCGATGTTTCGCATCTCGTTGTGTCCGCCGATGTTGTAGACCTCCCCTTCCCTGCCCTTGTGGATCACAAGGTCGATGGCCTTGCAGTGGTCTTCCACATAGAGCCAGTCGCGCACGTTCAGGCCCTGGCCATAGACCGGCAGGGGCTTGTCGTTGAGGCAGTTTGCGATCATGAGGGGGATGAGCTTTTCCGGGAAATGGTACGGCCCGTAGTTATTCGAGCAGCGGCTGATCGTGACCGGCAGCGCGTAGGTGCGGTGATAGGCCTGCACCAGCAGATCCGCCCCGGCCTTGGAGCTGGAGTACGGAGAGCTTGTGTGGATGGGGGTCTCTTCGGTAAAGAAGAGGTCCGGCCTGTCGAGCGGCAGATCCCCGTAGACCTCGTCGGTCGAGACCTGGTGATAGCGCCCGATGCCGTACTTTCTGCAGGCGTCCATGAGTACCGAGGTGCCGATGATATTGGTCTGCAAAAAGATAGAGGGGTTTTCGATGGAGCGGTCCACATGGCTCTCGGCTGCAAAGTTCACGACGACGTCGGGATGCTCCTCCTCAAAGAGCTGATAAACGGCCTCCCGGTCGCAGATATCCGCTTTGACAAAGCGGAAATTCTCCCGGTTCATGATCGGCGCGAGGGTGGAGAGGTTGCCGGCATAGGTGAGTTTGTCGATGCACACAATGCGGTAATCCGGGTGCGCATCCAGCATGTAAAAGATGAAATTGGAGCCGATAAAGCCGGCGCCGCCTGTAACAAGAATTGTCATGGTTTCTTCCTTTTTCAATAAATGATCCTGCCGTCCGCCACCCGTTTCAGGTGCGCGCCATAGGCGGACTTCCCATAGCTCTCGGCGGAGCGGTACAGGGTCTCCCGGCTGATCCAGCCGCGGTAGAACGCAATTTCCTCGAGCGCTGCGATCATGGTGCTCTGGCGGTTTTCGATCATGCGCACAAACTCCGACGCCTCCGCGAGCGAGTCCATCGTCCCCGTGTCAAACCAGGCAAAGCCCCGGCTCATGAGGCGCACATCCAGAAGCTCCTTTTTGAGATACAGCTCGTTCAGCGTGGTGATCTCCAGCTCTCCCCTGTGGGACGGCCTGATTGTTTTTGCCAGGGCGCTCACCCCGGCGGGATAGAAGTAGAGACCCGTGATGCAGTAATTGCTCTTGGGATTTTCCGGCTTTTCCTCCACCGAGATGACCTTGCGGTTCTCGTCGAATTCCACGATGCCGTAGCGCTCGGGATCGTTGACGTAGTAGCCGAAGATCGTGGCCCTGCCGTTTTCCGCGTTTTTTACGGCCTCGCGGCAGATCGCGCCGAAGCTGTTGCCGTAAAAGATATTGTCGCCCAGAACCATGGCGCAGGGCTCGTCCCCGATAAAGTCCTCCCCGATCAGAAAGGCCTGGGCGAGCCCGTCCGGCGAGGGCTGCACGGCATAGCTCAGGCGGATACCGAACTGACTGCCGTCCCTGAGAAGCCTTTCAAAGCGCGGCAGATCCTCGGGCGTCGAGATCAGCAGGATATCCCTTATCCCTGCCAGCATCAGCACGGAGATCGGGTAATAGACCATCGGTTTATTATAGATGGGCAGAAGCTGCTTGCTTGTCACCAGAGTCAGGGGGTACAGGCGCGTGCCGCTTCCCCCGGCCAGAACGATTCCCTTCATCGTGCTTCCTCCGTTACTGTTTTTGCACACCTTACCATATCTGCCGATAAAATGCAATGCCTCACAATATCAGCATCGCATCGCCGAAGGAGAAGAAGCGGTAGCGCATCCCAACCGCCGTCTCATAGGCGTGCAGGATATGCTCTCTCCCTGCAAGGGCGGAGACCAGCATCACAAGCGTACTCTCGGGGAGGTGGAAGTTTGTCACAAGGCCGTCGATGCATTTGAAGCGGTAGCCCGGATAGATGAAGATATCCGTCCAGCGCGATCCCTCCCGCAGCGTGCCGTCCTCTTCGGCAAAGCTCTCGAGCGTCCGGCAGGAGGTGGTGCCGACCGCAATGACGCGCCCGCCGGCTTTCTTCACCGCGTTGACCGTCTCGGCAGTTTCCCGGGAAATCACGCAGAATTCCGAGTGCATCTCATGGTTTTCGATCTCGTCCTCCTTGACCGGGCGGAAGGTGCCGAGGCCGACGTGCAGCGTCACCGGGCAGACCTTCACGCCCATGTCCTCGATCTGCCTGAGAAGCTCCGGCGTGAAGTGAAGTCCCGCCGTCGGGGCCGCCGCGCTGCCGAGCTCGCGGGAATAGACGGTCTGATAGCGCTCGGCGTCCTGAAGCTCTTCCTTGATATACGGCGGCAGCGGCATTTTTCCGAGCCGCTCCAGCACCTCAAGGAAGATCCCCTCATAGTGAAACTGCACGATGCGGTTGCCGCCCTCGGCCACAGATTCCACCGTGGCGCTCAGCTCCCCGTCGCCGAAGAAAAGCTCGGTTCCGGGCTTGGTCTTGCGCCCCGGACGGCTCAGGCACTCCCAGCGCCCCTCGCCCAGATCGCGCAGCAGCACCAGCTCCACCCCGCCGCCGCTCTTGCGGCAGCCCAGCAGCCTTGCCGGGAGTACGCGCGTGTCGTTCACCACCAGGCAGTCGCCCGGGCGCAGGTATTCCGGCAGGTCGTAAAAATGCCGGTGCTCCATGGCGCCGGTCTCTTTGTCCAGATGCAAAAGCCGTGAGGAATCGCGCCTTTCCAGCGGGGTCTGCGCGATCAGCTCCTCCGGCAGATCGTAGTAAAAGTCTGTTTTTTTCACGCTGTTCTCCTGTCTCTATCCATAGTATAGGGGCATTATACCAGAACTGCGCGCCGTTTTCAATGAATCCGGGGGATATTCTCACCCGGGCGCTCATAGATTGTGTGGTGAATTTGATTGTTGGGAGGCTGTATGCTTGAAAACACCGGTATTTAAAGGCTCCTGCACGGCGATCGTCACCCCGTTTGACGAGCACGGGATCGACTATGAGAGACTCGGAAAGAACCTTGACTTCCAGTATGAAAACGGTACGGCGGCCATTGTGGTCTGCGGCACGACGGGAGAAAACGCGACGCTGAGCAATGACGAGCACCAGGAGCTTGTGCGCGTCACGCTGCGGGAGAACGCGGGGCGCATGAAGGTCATTGTCGGCGTCGGCAGCAACAACACGCTCACAGCGCTCAAAAAGGCGGAGGGCGCGCGCGCTGCCGGGGCGGACGCCATCCTGATGGTGACGCCCTACTACAACAAGACGACGCAGAAGGGCCTGATCGAACACTTTACCTATGTAGCTGACCGGGTGGAGATCCCGATGATCCTCTACAATGTCCCCAGCCGCACTGGCATCGGCCTCACGGCGGAGACCTGCCGGACGCTCTCACAGCACCCGAACATCGTCGGCATCAAGGAGGCCTCGGGCGATATCGCCCTCGGCGCGAAGATCCGCAGTCTCTGCGGCGACGAGCTATTCATCTGGAGCGGCAACGACGACTGCACCGTACCGCTCATGTCCCTCGGCGCGCTCGGGGTAATCTCGGTGGCGAGCAACATCGTGCCGGGGGCGGCAGCAAAGCTATGCGCCCTGTGTCTCGACGGGTGCTTTGAAGAGGCGGCGGCGCTCTATGCCAAATACGCGGCGCTCATCTCCGCGCTCTTTATCGAGACCAACCCCATCCCCGTCAAGGCCGCCATGAAGCTCATGGGCCTTGACAGCGGGCTTCTGCGCCTGCCGCTCGTGGAGATCTCCGAACAGAACGGCCGCAGGCTCGCCGCCGCCATGCGCGACGTGGGGCTGAACGTGTAAAAAGCACAAAGGCAACACCGCACAATACGCCTGCGGCATCTTCCGGAAAATTTGAGCCCTGATTTCGTCACTTTTTCTTGAGGTACACAAAGTACATCTGCGAAAAAGTGCCATCATCAGAACTCAAATTTTCTCGGAATCTGCTCTTGCCGCATTGTGCGGTATTGCCCAAATCAAAAACCGCCCGAAAACGGGCGGTTTTGCTTATCGGTCGGTATCCGTGGGGCTGGGAGAGCTTGTGCCGGTGACGGTACTGCTGCCGGTGACGGCGGAGCCGTTCATGCCGGGGTCAAAGCTGTTGCCCATGCCGGTTCCCATGTCGTTGTCGTATGCCGTGCCGGTATCGGCGGTCGGGGTGACGCTGACAGGCATCGACGGCACGGGCAGCACGGGATTGGTCACGTCCGGCCAGGGGGAAGAGGCGACATTGCCGTTATCCCCGCAGGCGCACAGCAGCAGGCTCAGCATCAGGGCCAGGACAAGATATACAAAAGATCTTTTCATGTTCATCCTCCTATTGCTTTTTGCAGAGCTATTATTTGCGCTGCGCTAGGGATTATGCGCGAAAGTGCGCATTATGAATTGCCATTTGCCGCGAAATATGGTATTCTTTTCTTATGGAAACAGTAAAGAAAAATCAAATCATCCGCGTCAAAATCGACGCATACAGCGCCGAAGCGTCCGGCGTCTGCCATGTGGACGGTCTGGCCGTCTTCGTCCCCGGCACCATCGTCGGGGAGGAGTGGGAGATCCGCATCCTCAAGGTGCAAAAAAACTGCGCCTATGCCCGGGGCGAGAGACTGCTTGTCCCCTCCCCTGCCCGCGTGGATCCCGGCTGCCCGGTTTACGGCAAATGCGGCGGGTGCGACTGCCGGCACATGTCCTATGAGGAAGAGCTGCGCTTTAAGCTCCACAAGGTAAACGACGCGCTGGAGCGCATCGGGAAACAGAGCGTGCGCGCAGAGAAAATCGTCGGCAGCGAGCGGACAGAGGCCTACCGCAACAAGGGCATCCTCGCGGTCGGCACTCTCTGCGGAAGACCCGCCGCGGGCTTTTACCGGGAGCGCAGCCACCAGATCATCCCCATCGACCGCTGCCTCATCCAGGACGAGCTGACGCACCGCGCGGCGGCTGCGCTGATCGGCTTCATGGAGCAGCACGCGATCCCCGCCTATGACGAGGAAAGCGGCAGAGGCGCTGTGCGCCATGTCTACTGCCGCCGCGCGTATCACGGGGACGACAGGCTTCTGTGCATCGTTTCGCGCAAGGGCTTCGGCACAAAGACGCAGGCGCTCGTTGACGCGCTGCGCGCCGCCTGCCCCGAGCTCACCGGGATCGTGCTGAACGTGAACAAGACAAGCGGCAACACCGTCCTTGCCGGGGAGTTTTATACCCTCTGGGGCAAGGGAACGATACGCGATACGCTCTGCGGCGCCGCCTTTGACATTGCGCCCCAGGCCTTTTTCCAGGTCAATCCCCCGCAGGCGGAAAGGCTCTACACGAAGGCCCTGGAATACGCCGCGCTCACACCGGGTGATCTCGCCTTTGACCTCTACTGCGGCGCGGGGACGATCAGCCTCTGTCTTGCCCGGGAGGCGGGACAGGTCATCGGCGCGGAAATCGTGCCCGAAGCCATTGAAAACGCGAGATCCAACGCCGCCCTGAACGGCATTCAAAACGCGGAATTTCTCTGCGCGGACGCCGGCGAAGCAGCCCTGACCCTTGCCGCGCGCAAGCTGCGCCCCAGGGTGATCGTGGTCGATCCGCCGCGCAAGGGCATGCAGGAGGCCGCCGTTGAAGCCGTCGCCTCCATGGCGCCTGAGCGCATCGTCTATGTCTCCTGTGAGCCGTCCACCCTGGCACGGGATATTCTGCGCTTCAACGCCTGCGGCTATACGCTCTCGGAAGCCGAGGCCTATGATCTCTTTCCGAGAACAAAGCATGTAGAGACAGTGACACTTTTATCCCGCAGAAAAGATGAGCCGAGAGTACAGGTGACGATGACTTGCAAGTCTGACTAATACAGTAAAGAAACGTTTTAATAAATTAACAAATCGTATTTATGGGGATGACTCAGATGAACTATAAGGTAATTGACAGAGAAACATATTATAGAAAAGGTGTGTACCGTCACTTCTCGGAAGATTGTAAATGCTCGACATCCATGACGGCGAGAATAGATGTCACAAATCTCGCTGCATATTCCAAGAAAACAGAAACAAAGTTTTATATCAACTTTTTATATATTCTTTCAAAGGTTATGAATTCACGCGAAGATTACAGAATGGGATACCTTTGGCAGACAGATGAGCTGATTTGCTATGACGTGGTCAATCCCACACAGTATGTCTTCCATGAAGACACGGAAACCTGCACTCCGGTATATACGGAATACGATGAGGACTATGAAAAGTTCTACGCTGCTGCATTGCGGGATGTTGAAGAGGCGAAGAAGACAAGGGAATACGGTCTGGATACGACGAATCATCCCAACTGGTTCGATGCATCTTATATATCCTGGCTTTCCTATGATTCACTTCATCTTGAACTTCCTGATGGATATCTATATTTTGCGCCGATCATTAACTGGGGAAAATACAGAGAAGAAAACGGCAGGCTTGTCATGCCTGTGACCGTTCGTCTGAATCATGCGATTGCTGATGGGTATCTGGTCGCAAACGTATTTCGACTCCTGGAACAGGAAATCAAGTCTTTCATGAAGCTCTAATCGCTAAATTCCAGTTTCATAGACAGACCAAGGCTCCTCACTACCGGCAAATGCGTCGGCAGCGGGGAGCCTTTTCTTCAACAGATCGTGTCTTATACAGTTTTCGACGCGCTTGCGCGCTATTAAAAGCAGACGTTGTCTACTTCGAGTATTAATAGAATGCGCAGCCGATTTTTCCCTGTTCCTTGAGCCTTGCCAGAGCGGCCTCCGCGTCGTCCAAAATGCTTTCGCCGGGATCAGCCCGATCAGCGAAAGCCACGCCCACGGCCAGAGACACGACCGGCAAATTGTTTTCGGGCTTTTTGAGCAGTTCATTGATCCGCTCGATCTTGCGCTGTACCTGATCCTGGATGCTGCTGTCCACCCTGGACATGATGATTGCGAATTCGCTGCTGTTGATACGGCAGATATGATCCACAGGCCGGAAGGAGCGTCTCAAAAAGCCCGCGGCATGCTTCATGATCGTTTCGGCGGCAATCTGGCCCTGTTCCGCCAAAAGCTGCTTGGCTTCCACGACCTCCGCAATCAGCAGGGCGGTGTGATAACGATCCGCGTCATTCACCAGCATCTGGAAAGCCGTATTGTTGTACAGCCCCGTCAGGGGATCATGCAGCGCGTCAAAGGTGTAGTCCTGATAGGAAAGATGAGGCATGCGGTGCGAAAGCTCAATGGGATCGATCTCCTCCTCAATGCGCAGGCGCTGCTCGATAAAGAAGGCATATTGTTCCGGCGGGACGGGCTTTGAAAAGTAGTATCCCTGGACGATATCACAGCCCATGCTTCGAAGCGCGTTCAGCTGCTCGACAGTCTCGACGCCCTCTGCAACCGTGGGGACATACAGGGAATCCGCGATCCCAAGCACCGCCTCCAGCATACGCGTATCGCTATGCTCCCGGAAGGCGTTGCGAATGAACTGCATGTCCAGCTTGATGACGTCGATGGGCAGGGTGGAAATCATATTCAAGGAGGAATACCCGCTGCCGAAATCATCCATTTCGATCACGAAACCCGCTTCACGCAGTTTTTTCACGTTTTCGATAATCTGCTCCGAATCCTGGGAATAAGCGGACTCCGTAATTTCAAGAAGGAAGTCTTCGTGCCGGATGCGGTATTCCTTGACCAGCGCCGAGATCGTATCTATGAAATCCGGATCATACATGTCGATCCGGGATACATTGACAGACACGGGAAAGATCCTGCCGTATTTCTCCTTCCACGCCGCCATCTGGGACGCGACCTTCCGCCAGACGTAATTGTCCAGCTGCCGGATCAGTCCGTTTTCTTCAAAGAGCGGGATAAAACGATCCGGGCTGATCATGCCGAGTTCCGGATGATTCCAGCGCACCAGAGCCTCCGCGCTGTTCAGTATCGGCTCGCTTTTCCGGATGTCAAATTTGGGCTGGTAATAGACCAGGAATTGTTCCTTTTCCAGCGCTTCCCCGAATTCCTCCAGCAGCCGCTCCTCAAGGATTTCCTCGTCGTGGAGAGCCTTATCATAAAAGCCGATCCGATTGGAATAGTTCCCCCGGCGGGCGTCGGAGGCCATCTTGGCATGGTCAAAGCGACGTTCGATATCCAGCGTTTTATCTACATCCGGGTATACGCCCATCCGCAGCCTCACGTGAATATTCCTGTGATCATTGATGACCGCAGCCTTTTCCAGTATTTCCTCGTAGTCCGTGCGGTGCGGACAGTAAATCAAAAAGGTATCCCCGTTTCGGCGGCAGACGATCCCGCCGGAGTCGGCAACACATGCGCGGAGGTTCTGCCCGATCTGCCGAATCACATCATCGCCGGTGTTCTTTCCGTAGCGCTCATTGATCATGCGAAAGTGGTTGACGTCCACCACGATGGCGTCCATCGGCATGTCCGTGTGGTATGCGTCAAACTGCACGGAATAACGATAGAAGAACTCCCGGTTATACAGTCCCGTCATGGGATCGCGCTCTGTCAGGCTGATGATCTCCCTGTCTTCGGACAGCTCGATCACCCGCTGAACCCGCGCGAGGATCACATCCTGCGGCGGATACGGTTTGGGCATAAAGTCCATCGCGCCCATACGCAGGCACTGCGCTTCCTTATCCCTGTCCGCGCTCATGACGATGACCGGAATGCGCGCCAGATCCTGCTCGGACTTCAATATGGTGATCATATCAAAGCTGAGGCGTTCGGGCGGGGTAATATTTAAGATGATCAGGCTCAGGGTGTCCCGTCTGCGAATGATCGTTGCCATCATCTCTTCACCGTCGGACACGGTCAGCAGTTCATATTTATTTTTCAGAATATCGGTCAGCGTGTCTGCTGTTTTGATTTCATCCTGAACAATCAAAATCTGACGCTTGCCGTTTGACGAGTGGAATTTCAGATGGTTTTCTGGCATGATGGATAATTCCTTTCCTGACAATCTTCTCCAGGATTCCAATTTAACCGACAAGTTTCGCGGAGATTATATTATAGAAAATGTTAACATATCCGTCAAGACTAACTTGGGCTTTTTTTCAATTATCCTTTCCATTGCTGTGCCAAATTCTGCGAGACCCATCTTTTTTTGCGGTTTCGATGACCTCATGGATCAGTGTGCCGCCCATAGCGCAGAGAGCGCCTGCTCCCGCATACGTTCAAATTCGTTCTCCGCGGGCGGTTTATAGAGCGGCGCGCCGAAGTCCGAAGCCCTGCTTGCGTTCGTGCTGGAAACTGGAGTTGTTTTTTTATTTTTTGTTTTTGATGGTTGATGATTGATTGTTGACGGTTGACTGTTGGTGTTGGTATTAGTATTGGTGACGTTCGTCGACGACGGTCCACGATCGTCAACGTTCGTCGACGACGGTCCACGATCGTCAACGTTCGTCAGCCACTCTTCATAGGACATCGGTTTTTCGTGCTGCTGCTTGCAGGCACCCTTGTAACGGTTATAGGCGTTCTGGCGGCACCTTTCGTTATAGCGCTTGATATCCAGATCAATGCCCCTGGAGGCCAGCCTGAAAAACTGCCGCATGCCCCGGTCGGAAAAGCTGGGCTGTTCCTGCGTGTCGAAATACGCAAGCAGGGCCCGCAGCATCCGGCCGAGCTCCTCATCGTTGAAGTCCTCGGTGTAAGCAGCCCAATCCTCGGCATAAATCATGAATCCCGGTTGTTTCATCGTCTCGCTCCTGTCGTCTGTGATAGGGTTCTTGCCTATTTAAGATATCCACATTATATCTCATGTAGTTAAGATATTTCCAGGGCTGCTTGGGGCTTTTTTTATTTTCGTGATTTTGCACAGAAAACAAGAAACGGAGAGACCAGTCTGCACAAAACTGATTTCTCCGTTTCTGTTATATCCTGTTGAAAACCTGTGGAATGTCTGTGGAAAGCTGTGGAAAAGCGGGGTCAGGTGTCCCCTTCCTCTGTCCAGAGCTTCCTATACTCTGTGCGCTCTTCGCTGGTCTCGCAGGGCTTTGCCTGCTGTCCGCCGCGAAGGCGAAACAGCATATCATCGAGCGGCGCGGGCTTGTGGAAATAAAAGCCCTGGGCAAGCTCACAGCCGATCTTCTCCACAAAGCCGAGCTGATCGGTATCCTCCAGCCCCTCAATGAGCGTATGCATCCCGAGCTCCCTGGCGACCGTGACAAGCTCGCGCAGGATGATGCGGTTCACGCCGCCGTTATCCTCAAGGTGGCGCAGAAGCTCCATGTCGAACTTGATGAGGTCGAAGCGGTACTGGCTGAACATGTTGATGGAGGAATAGCCGCTGCCGAAGTCGTCGAGCCAGAGGCCGTAGCCGTTGTCCTGGATGCGCTTGAGCTGCTCACGGAAGCGCTCGGCGCCCATCGCCATATCCTGCTCGGTAATTTCCACGATAAAGAAATCCTTGCCGACATACTGCGAGAGCTCATATTTTTCATACAGCTCGTTCATCCGCGCGACGACGTCGGTGTGGTCAAAGTCCTGGCGGGAGAAGTTAATCGAGACCGGGACAAGGGCCATGCCGTTTTCATGCCGGATGCGGATCTCGCGGCAGACCTGCTCGAACATATACAGATCCAGGCGGTAGAGCTGGTGGTAATGCTGCAGGGTCGGGATGAAATCCGCCGGGGAGATGATCCCGCGTATGGGATCGACCCATCTGGCGAGGGCTTCAAAGGAGGCGATCTTCTGGGAGCGCACCCGGGTGATGCCCTGGTAATAGACCTTGATCCACTGGTTTTCCAGCGCCCGGTCAAAGTTTTCGATGATGTAGCGCTCTTTCCAATACTGGTCGTCCGCCGCCTGAGAGAAGAAGGCCCAGGTGCGCGTCATGTCGTTGTTGATGCGGCGCAGGGCGTGGCGCGCGTGGTCGAGCGCTTCGATGATGCTCTGCCCCTCGCCCACCTCGCAGATACCGGCACGGATGCCGGAGGTGACGCCCTTGGCCTCCGCTTTGATCTGGCGGTTTGCGCGCTCAATGCCGGCTGTCAGCGCCTCCGGACTCTCCTGGTCGGTCACCAGGATGAAGCGGTCGATCGCGCCGCGCACCAGCAGCGCGTCGGGAAACGCGTTTTTCAAAGCCTCCGCGACCAGGCGCAGCAGCGCGTCCCCCTCCCGGACGCCATACTGGTTGTTGTACGACTGCATGGAGTACACGTCCGCAAACACGACGGTCGGCTTCTTATTCTGTAAGCGCAGAATGTCCGCCCTTTCGTTTCCGAACTCGTGCAGGTAGTTGAGATTCGGAACCCCGGTCAGGGGATCGCTGTAGAACTGATCCCGCCGGAAGAGGTCGTAGCTCTCCGCGACGGTGACCATGTTCTCCTTGGTCTTCGTCACGTTCAGGTAGCAGATCACGGCCAGCTCTTTCCCGTCCGGCATGCGCTGCCACTGTCCGAAGCCGTGGATATACTGATAGTCCTTGCCGATGCGGCAGCGAAAGACGGTGTCATAGGGACCCTCGCGCTTCATGAATTCCCGGCTGATCTTCGCCGTGACGCCGACGTCGTCCGGGTGCATGCGCTCATACATCCCGCCGGAGAGCCAGCGCAGCACCGACTCGCGCGGCATGCCGGTATTTTTGCAGAAGCCGTCGGACGCGAGCAGCGGGACTGCCGCGCCGTCGACGACGTCATAATAAATAAAGGAAAGCGGGCTTTGCTCGTAGGCTTTTCTCATCTCTTCCGGAAAGACATACATAGCGATATCCTCTTTCTGCATGCGCATCTTTGCATGTGCATGCCTTTGTTTTTCGGACAGGAGCAGAGCTTGTGAAAAAGTAATTTTACTATCGCATAATGAATTTTACCATTGAGAATAACCCACGTCAAGCGCCGTCTTCAGATTGTTTTCATCCCTGCGCCGGGGCGGCTTCCTCCTCCGGCCACTCCTTGGCCACGGCCTGCTCGAGTCTCGCGCGGGTGAGTGCGATGAACTGGTGGCCGGTGACGACAAGGGGGTCGTGCTTGGAGGTGATTTTGGCAAGATCCGCCGTCATGATGCCGCGCGCCTCGATGACGTTTGCGGCGGACTCCCGGATCATGCGCCCGAAGCGCTGCAGCTTCTCGTTCCCGTCCAGCTCCCCGCGCTTTTCAAGGCCGCCGCTCCAGGTGTAGATCAGGGCCATGGGGTTGGTGGAGACCACCTCGCCCTGGAGGTAGCGGTAGTAGTGGCGGCGCACCGTGCCGTGCGCGGCCTCGTATTCGTACTTCCCGTCCGGGCTTGTGAGCACCGAGGTCATCATCGCGTTCGAGCCGTAGGCGGTGGCGAGCATGTCGCTCATCACGTCGCCGTCGTAGTTGTGGGTCGCCCAGACGTAGCCGCCGGGGGATTTGATGGCGCGGGAGACCGCGTCGTCAATCAGGCAGTACTCGTATTTGATCCCGGCCGCGCTGAACTTTTCGATGTACTCGTCCAGATAGATGCGCTTGAAGATATCCTTGAATTCCCGGTCGTAGACCTTGGAGATGGTGTCCTTGGACGAGAAGAGCAGATCCTGCTTCAGATCGAGCGCGTAGTTCATGCAGGTGCGGGCAAAGCCCTCGATGGACTTATCGAGGTTGTGCATGCCGGAGACCACGCCGGGATCGGTAAAGGTATGGACAAGCTGGCGCGTCTCGTTGCCGTCCTCATCCGTGTAGACAAGCTCCACCTTGCCGGGCTTTGTGATCTTCATTTCCGAGGCGCGGTACACATCGCCGTAGGCGTGGCGGGCCAGCGTGATGGGCTTTTTCCAGGTCTTGACCAGCGGCTCGATGCCGTTTATGAGAATGGGCGCGCGGAAAACCGTGCCGTCCAGGACGCTGCGGATGGTGGCGTTCGGGCTGCGGTACAACTTCTTGAGCTTGAATTCCTCCATCCTCTCCGCGTTTGCGGTGATGGTGGCGCACTTGACCGCGACGCCGTATTTCTTCGCGGCGAGGGCGGAGTCCATCGTCACCTGGTCGTCGGTCTCGTCGCGGGTGCGGATGTTGAGGTCGAAGTATTCCTCCTTGAGATCCACAAAGGGCTCAACAAGCTGGCGCTTGACCTCTTTCCACAGGATGCCCGCCATTTCGTCGCCGTCCATCTCCACGATGGGGGTCGTCATCTGTATTTTTTCCATTTTCCATGCATTCCTCTCTCAAATCTTTTTCCCATCTTCGCTGTGGGAAGCGCTCTGAACGCACACAGTATAGCCGAGCGCAGTCCCGGTGTCAATCGCAGGATGGCCGGAATCGGACAGGATCGGCCCAATACCGACCCGTTCCATCATGAAATTGCATAAAAAAAAGATCATTTTCTTGTAAACTTTTTCGGATTCACTGAAAATCGGCGCTTTGACACTTTACCTGTTGACAGTATGAAAGCAGTATGCTAATATGCAGACAAAGTGAATCGCTTAGATAGAGGTGCGGAGTTCATCAGTATCCTGCGGCAAGGCCAGGCAGCCGTCGCAGAAGAAAGGGAAAACCGCCGAAGAGCCGGACAATTGCCTGGATGACCGGTTCTGGGCCGTGTGAGAAAATCGCACGGACTGTCACAAGACTTTGTGGAGCGCTATCGAAATCGGGATACAGCACCCGCTGTCAACCGGATTTTTCATGGACCGCCTGCAAAGCGGTTCATTTTTCATTTTCCCGGCCGGCGGGGAAAATCAGCCGGAGAGTGAAAGCACTCGGAAAGGAAAAACTATGAGAAGAATTCTTGCAGTCATGCTCGCCATGCTCATGATGCTCAGCCTGAGCGTCACCGCCTTTGCCGACGTCCCCAGCGGTGTGGAAGACGGCGTACTCACCATCGCCATGGAATGCGCCTACGCCCCCTACAACTGGACCCAGGGCGACGACTCCAACGGCGCCGTCCCCATCTCCAACGTTCCCGGCTCCTACGCCAACGGCTATGACGTCATGATCGCCCAGCGCATCTGCGAGGCCAACGGCTGGAAGCTCGAGGTCATCCAGTCCGACTGGGACTCCCTGGTTCCCGGCGTCCAGACCGGCACCTTTGACGCGGTCATCGCAGGCCAGTCCATGACGGCCGAGCGCGCCGAGCAGGTCGACTTTGCCGGCCCCTACTTCTACGCCACCATCGTCTGCCTCACCACCAAGAACAGCCCCTACGCCAACGCAAAGAGTCTGAGCGACCTTGCCGGCGGCTCCTGCACCGCGCAGATCGCCACCATCTGGTACGATAACTGCCTGCCCCAGATCCAGGGCGCGAACGTCATGACCGCCGCCGAGACCGCCCCCGCCATGCTCATGGCCCTCGAGACCGGCGCTGTCGACTTCGTCTGCACCGATATGCCCACCGCCCAGGGCGCCGTTGCCGCTTACCCCGACATGGTCATCCTGGACTTCTCCGGCACCGACGGCGACTTCCAGTTCACCGAGCAGGAGCGCGCTGAGAACGTGAACATCGGCGTTTCCATGATGAAGGGCAACACCGTCCTGCGCGAAGCCATCGACGGCGTCCTCTCCCAGATGACCGTTGAGGACTTCAACCAGCTCATGGCCCACGCCATCGAGATTCAGCCTCTGAGCGAGGAATGATTTCAGCAAAGCAAACGTGATAAGCACAAGGGGCTGTCTCGATCTGAGACAACCCCTTTTATAAGGAGAACAGATTCCCATGAACAAGTTTGCACAGCTTGGCGCGGACATCGTCAAGCTCTGGACCAAATACGGCGCCTCTTACATCAGCGGCATTGAAAACACGCTGATCCTCGCCCTGGTCGGCACGGTGATCGGCTGCCTCATCGGCTTTGTCTGCGGCATTTTGAACACCATCCCCACCAGCCGGAGCGACCACCCCGTCAAGCGCTTTTTCCTCGGCCTTGTGCGCGTGATCATCCGCCTCTATGTCGAGATCTTCCGCGGTACGCCCATGGTGCTGCAGGCGGTGTTTCTGTACTACGGTCTCCCCTACTTCACCAACAACAGCGTGAAGTTCAGCTCCGTCTGGGCCGCGGCGATCGTGGTCGTGTCCATCAACACCGGCGCTTACATGGCCGAGTCCGTGCGCGGCGGCATCATCTCCGTCGATCCCGGCCAGACCGAGGGCGCCAAGGCCATCGGCATGACGCATGTGCAGACCATGACAAGCGTCATCCTGCCCCAGGCTCTTCGCAACATCATGCCCCAGATCGGCAACAACTTCATCATCAACGTGAAGGACACCTCCGTCATGTTCATCATCGGCTTTCCCGATTTCTTCGCCGCGCACCGCGCGGCCGTCGGCGCAAGCTATCTCTACTTCCCCTCCGCCACGGTGGAGATGATCGGCTATCTCACCATGACGCTGCTGGCCTCGTTCCTGCTGCGCTGGGCGGAGAAGCGGATGGACGGCTCGTCCAGCTATGAGCTTGTGCAGACCGACCAGCTCACCATGACCGCCGGCACCTACACCCATCCCGACAGCCGCTCGCCCTTTGATGAGCGCAGCCCCGAGGGTGTCAAGAGCATGCAGCGCGAAAAGCTCAGACGGCAGATCGAAAAGGAGACCGCCGAGCGGGAAGGCCGCCGTGCCGACCAGCGTCGCGAAAACCGCAGTCAGAACCGGGGAGGTGAAAGCTGATATGAGCGACAGCATCCTGCAAATCAACCATCTCTCCAAGACCTTCGGCACCAACCAGGTTTTGAAGGACATCGACTTCACCGTCGACAAGGGCGACGTCATCAGCATCATCGGCGCCTCCGGCTCCGGCAAATCGACGCTTCTGCGCTGCATCAACCTGCTCGAGACGCCGACCTCCGGGGAGATCCTCTACCATGGGCGAAACGTCCTCGCCCGCGGCACCAACGCCCCCGCCTACCGCGCGCACGTGGGCATGGTGTTCCAGTCCTTCAATCTTTTCAACAACATGACCGTGCTGGAAAACTGCATGGCAGGACAGGTCAAGGTGCTCAAGCGCGACCGGGAAACCGCCCGCGCCCACGCGATGGAGTATCTGGAAAAGGTGGGCATGGCGCCCTACATCAACGCCCGGCCCCGTCAGATCTCCGGCGGGCAGAAGCAGCGCGTCGCCATTGCCCGCGCCATGGCCATGGATCCCGAGATCCTGCTGTTTGATGAGCCTACCTCCGCCCTCGACCCCGAGATGGTGGGCGAAGTGCTGAGCGTCATGAAGGCCCTGGCCGAGAGCGGCATGACCATGCTGGTCGTGACGCATGAGATGGCCTTTGCCCGGGACGTGAGCCGCCGCGTCGTGTACATGAACGGCGGCGTGATCTGCGAGCAGGGCAGCCCCGAGCAGATCTTCACCAATCCCACGCGGCTTGAAACCGTGGATTTTCTCGCCCGCTTCCGCAAAAGCTGAAACGCTTTCCACAGGAGCCCGACCGCGCGTCGGGCTCTTTTTTTGTACCCGCTTATGCAAACACCTTGCATTTCTCCGCTTTCCTGTGTATAATGGATGCAAATAAAATTTGAAACAAACACTATATACAGGAGGTCATTGAAAATGGATGTAAAATCCTTCCACAAGGGAGCCGTTATCTTCAAAAAGGGAGATCCCAGCGACGGCATGTATGAAATCCAGGGCGGAAGCATCGGCATTTTCAGCGATTACGGCGGGCCCAGCGAGAAGAAAATCGCGCATCTTGTGGCTCCTGAGGTCGTTGGCGAGATGGGTCTTCTGGATAACGCGCCCCGTTCCGCCACGGCTGTCGCACTCGAGGACGGGACCGCCCTGCTGCGTGTGACGGAAGAGGATTTTAATTCCTATTTTGAGAAGAATCCCGCCAAGGTTCTGCACATCATGCAGCAGATGTGCTCCCGCCTGCGCAATACGACCCAGGACTATCTGAATGCCTGCCGCACCGTTTACGAGACGGTTCAGACGGAGAAGGCCGGCAAGCAGAAGAGTCCCACCCTGCTGGATAAGATCAAGAAGATCTGCGAGTTCTACAAAGACTTCGATTTCTACGGCGAAGTCTGACGGAAGGGAGTATACAGGATGAAAAGCATTACATTCAATAAAGACCAGGTCGTTTTCAAGGAAGGCTCCTTTGATTCCTGCATGTATGATATCGTCAGCGGCAGGGTCGGCATTTTCTCCGCCTACGGCACGGCCGACGAGAAGAAGATCGCAGAGCTTGACAGCAAGCAGATTTTCGGTGAGATCGGCCTGATCGGCTGCTACCCCAGAACCGCAACCGCCGTCGCGCTTGAGAACGACACCGTCCTCTCTGAGATCAGCGAGGCCGATCTCAGCGAGTACTTCAAGGACAAGCCCGAGAAGCTGCTGCAGATCATGAAGCAGCTCTCCCGCCGCCTGCGCGAGACGACCCAGAACTATATCGACGCCTGCCGTACCGTTTATGAAAACGACCAGGCCGAGAGAAGAGGCGATCCCAGAAGCGCCTGGATCGCCGAGCATATGGATCTCTACAGCGACATTTACAACACCACACAGTTCTGATCCCCCGATATTTCATGAGCGCAGCGTTTATGCTGCGCTCATTTTTTATATGCACTTGGGGATCAGGAGCATGCGCGTCGGGTTCTCGGTGTTCTCGTTCATCTCCCCGATCCGCTCCACGCTTGAGTGATACTTTTTCGCAAGCTCCCACAGGCTCTCCCCTTCCGCCCGCACCAGCGTCAGCGTCGGCAGCGCGTCCTGGAGATAGAGGTTTTCGTCGTCCAGGATGATCCCGTCCACCATGCTGATCTCCTTCTGCCGTGCGTCGGCGCAGCTCAGCTCCAGCGAAACGGAGCAGAGAACGTTTTCCCCGTCCGTTTTCGTCTCCACCTGCAGGTCTTTGACGCCGAGAACGCGCGGGCTTTCCTGCCCGATCTCTTTGGTGAGCATAACGCCCCTTCTGCATGCGGAGAGCTGATTGTCCCCGTTTTTGAAGACGAAATCCAGGCTGACCGCTGCGCTGAGCTTGCCCGCCTCGCCCAGGATGCGGGACACGGACGCGAAAACATGCAGCAGTTCCCGGCACTCTTCCGTCAGGCTCAGCTTTTCCTCCGTGCCCAGTCTGACCGTTTCCGCGGGAAAAAGCTCTCTGTAAGCCTGCGTTCTGCACAGGAGGTCTGCCGGCATGAGGTTGCTGTACGCGTCCGTGATGCAGCGGATCTCCTGAGGCTCACATACGACAAGCTGCAGCACGGCGTGAAGCTCCACGTCCAGCACCTTTTCCCCGTTGATGGTATCCGTGAGATCGTAATACGCCCCGGTGATTTCCGGCCGGATGGCACAGTGGCTCATCCGCTCCGTGCCGACGTCCATGATCTGGGAAAAGGGCGCGGAGAAGCTTGCCGTATAGGGGATCTCCCGTTCCGGAGAGGCGGCGATGATGCGAAACGCCGCGTTCCCCTTCACGATGAGTTTGTTGCCGATCATCTGACAATCCGTGATCGTGAGGCTTGCTTTTTCCCCGATCAGCGCCTCCGGCAGCGCATCCTCCCGGGGAAGGCTGAACTGCTCGTTGACGGCAAGGCTCTTTTCGCACACGGCGCCCGGCAGCGTGACGGTCTGCTCCTCCGTCCTGGCATGCAGGCCGGGGGCGCTGTCCGGCAGCTTCGACTCCACGCGGAGCATTTCCCTGCTGTAGCTGAACAGGATGCCCTCGATTTCAAAGGCCAGGGAGATTTTACGCGGGTTTAAAAGGCGCACATCCGTCCCCTGCACAAAGAGCGCGACCTGCGAGAGCGTCTCCGATTCCGGCTTTTCAAGCTCGAATTCGAGGGAGAAGGGCTTGCGGATGCGGAGAAAGGAAACGCCCTCCTTGTCGTCCCGGATGTAGAGGACGCTCGCGCTGAGTTCGCCCGAAACCAGAACCCCGCGCGCGCTCAGATCCTTGCTCTTGAGAAAGACCTCGCTCTGCACGGCGGCGATCTTTCCGATATCCGCGTCCGTATCCGGCACGACGCACTCGACGCTCTCCTGTGTGCGCCGTGACTGGCAGTCATATTCTCTGTAAACGGGGATCTCCATACTTTCAAAGCTGATATCCATGCGATGCTCCATTCTGCCGCTCGTTTTCTGATCGTGCATCCGATCCCCATAAGCGGCAGATGGAGATCTCCCGGGAAGCGCAGCCTCCGCCTCCCGTCTTGTACATGCTATGCTGCCCGATTGCATCCTATGACTGCAGCATGAGCAGAATCTTTGCCAGGAACCGAGGCATGCGAAAAACGAACACCTTCATAGCCGTCTCCTTTCCCCTGCTGTGCGTCAGCAGCAGCGCATGTGCCAAAGCCCGACCCCGATCAGGATCGCCGCTGCCAGAAACCACCAGAAAGACGACGGCAAAAGCAGCGACAGCATGATCACCAGCCCCAGTATGATCGCAGCCAGTCCCCAAAGGCAGCAACGCCCTCTGCGCATAAAAATCGCCCCCCGCGCTGTGACTCACTACAGCATATGCGGGAGGCGGCTTTCATATTCACTTTTGTTGATCATACTCCCAGAACTTGTGCTGGGCGCTCAGCTCGTACAGGCGCGCGTAGGAGCGGTAACGGCTCGGGGCGATCTCCCCCGCCGCGACGGCGCGGGTGACGGCGCAGTCCGGCTCCTTGAGATGGGCGCAGTCGTCGAAGCGGCATTTGCCGAGATAGGGCTCGAAATCCGGGAAATCATACTGGAGCTGTTCCTTCAGGATCACGTTCGTCATCGTGACGTCCAGCGACGCAAAGCCCGGCGTGTCGGCAATATATGTATCTTCGCCCAGATGGTAAAGCTCGACATGGCGCGTGGTGTGTTTGCCGCGGCCGAGCTTTTCGCTCACCTCGGCGGTTTTGATGTTTGCCCCGGGGATCAGGGCGTTGAGGATGCTGGATTTCCCAACGCCGGAGTTGCCGCTGAAGGCGCTGACCTTGCCGCGCAGCAGCCCCAGCAGCTCCTCCAGCCCCTCTCCCGTTTCAGCGCTTGTGCGCACGACCGGGAAGCCCGCCTTCGTGAAGATCGCATACAGCGTGTCGCCGGGGTCAATGTCGGTCTTGTTGATGCAGACCACCAGCTCGCACCCGGCCTCGGCGGCGATGACGGAGAAGCGATCCACCAAAAAGGGATCGGTAACGGGGTTTGTGTTCGCGGCGATGAAGACAAGCGTGTCGATATTGGCGACCGCCGGGCGGATAAACCAGTTTTTCCGCTCGTGCACATGATCGACGCGGCCCTTGCCGTTTAAGTCCAGACTGCACTGCACGCGATCTCCCACCAGCGGCGAGCTGCCGTCCAGCCGGAAGCGGCCGCGCGCCTTGCAGTCAATGATTTTCCCCTCGGCGGCGACGTAGTAAAAGCCGCTGAGTGCCTTGATGATGATTCCTTCCACCATTGTGATACGGCAGCTCCCTGCTTTGATCAGTATAGTTGCGGGCCCATGGAGATCTTCAAAGAGATCTTGGAATGTTCCTCGATTTCCGTAAAGGCGTCGGTACTCTGTCCGATGACCGTGCCGACGTCCACGTCGCTGTACACGCGGTCGGAGCCGCCGAAGCTCAGCCCCGCGCTCTCAAGGCGCGCGATGGCCGCCTCTTCGGACAGGCCGATCACGTTCGGCATGCGCACATAGCTGGTCTGCGGGCCGCTGCTGACCAGGACATAGACCGTGGAGCCGGAACTCATCTGTTCCCCGGCCACCGGGCTTGTGCTGATGACATAGTCCTTGGTAACGCTCGAGGAGGTGGCGTTCTCGATATCCACGATGAAGCCCGCTTTCTGCAGGCGGTTTTTCGCCTCGCGGTAATCAAGGTTCACAACGTCCGGCACGGCGCTGAACACCTTGCCGGTGCTGACGGAGAGCTCGACCTTGATCCCGTCCGGGGTGATCATCATACTGCGTCCCGGATCGGGGTTCTGGGACAGGACGGTGCCGCTCTCCGTTTCGGTGTTGATCACATAGACCACATCGAAGCTGTAAAGCGAGGCAAGCTCGGCATTCTCGACGATGCGCTGGTAATCGCTGCCGACAAAGTTCGGAAGGCTGATGCGCTCCGCCGGGGAGAAAACCTCCTTGAGCCAGAAGTTCCACATGAAGACAAACATCACCACGCAAAGGCTCAATGCGCCGAAGCAGCCCATCAGGAAGGTCACGCGGCGCGCCCTTCTGTGGCGCAGAAGAAAGCGCTCCTTGTTCATTTCGCTCACGGAGCGGATGGGCATGACCGCCGGGTTTTCCAGCGGCTTTTCCTCCGGCTGGGCGGGCTGGAGCTGGTTTTGCAGAAACTGCTCCAGATCCTCCAGCAGCTCGTTTGCGCTCTGATAGCGCTGCTCAATATCTGCGCACATGGCCTTGAGGGTGATGCGCTCCAGCTCGGGCGGCACGCCCTCGACCAGCTCGTGCGGCGGCGTTGCGGCGGCGTTGATGTGCTTGACGGCGATCTCCGCGATGGTCTCCCCCTCATAGGGCTTCTGGGCGGTGAGCATCTCATACATCACGATGCCGAGGGAATAGAGATCGCTTCTCGCGTCGGGGATCTCCGCGCGCGCCTGCTCGGGGGCGATATAGTGGATGGAGCCGATCGCCTGCCCGTCGTTTTCATAGGCTTCATTTTCCAGCGCGGCGATGCCGAAATCCTCCACCTTGACCGTGCCGTCGCGCAGCATCATGATGTTCTGGGGCTTGATGTCCCGGTGGATGATGCCGCGCTCGTGCGCGTGGGCCAGGGCCCGGGCGATCTGCCGCGTAAAATGCAGCACCTCTCGCCACTGCAGGGCACCGCGCCGATCCATATACTGTCTCAGTGTGATACCGTCTACAAGCTCCATGACTATGTATTCGATATCATCGCTGTGGCTGACGTCGTAAACGGCCACAATATTCGGATGGGACAGCATGGCGACGGCGTGTGCCTCCGCGCAGAAGGAGCGCCGGAATTCCTCGTCCGCGGCCATCTCGTCCCGCATGATCTTGACGGCGACGCTGCGGTTGAGACGCTGATCCTGCGCCTTATACACGACCGACATGCCGCCCTCGCCGATCAGCTCCCGGATCAGGTAGCGATCGTCCAAGACCATGCCTAAATATTTGTCCTGATTGTCCATACAGTTCTCCCTTCCGGGGATATCAGCGCATAACCGCCACGATTGTCACATTGTCCCTCGCCCCGCGGTTGAGCGCCTTGCTCATCAGCGAGCGGCAGAGCGCCTCCGGCTCCGGAAACTCCCTGGCATACTCCAGGATCTCGAGATCCGAGACGATGTTGGAAAGCCCGTCCGAGCAGAGGAGCAGCACCTCTTTGCGCTGCAGCGTGAAGGTGAAGTAATCGCACTCCACGCGCGCCTCCGAACCGAGGGCCCGCATGAGCACGTTTTTCTTCGGGTGATTGCGCGCCTGTTCCGGCGTCAGCGCCCCCGCCGCCACGAGCTCCCCCACGAGGGAATGATCCCGCGTGATCTGGCGGATGGTGTTTGCGCGCCTTGAGATGAGGTAGGCGCGGCTGTCACCGACATTGATAATATACCCATTCCCGTTGTTCTTAATCACACCGCCCACGATGGTCGTGCCCATTCCGTCAAAATCTTCGTCAAAATGGGAGTATTCGTAGGCGACGCCGTTGGCCTCGGCACAGGCGTCCTCCAGGATGCGCCGGTAATCCGCGCTGCGGGGCAGGCGGGTCATGAGCTTGTTATAGAGATAGGAGACAAAGGCTTTGTTGGAAAGCTGGCTTGCGAGGCCGCCCGCCTTGGCGCCGCCCATCCCGTCGCACAGCGCGGCGATCAGACAGCCCCCGGTTTCGCACTTTTCCAGGATGAAGCAATCCTGATTGTCTTTTCTGACGGCGCCCTTGTCGGTCAAACCATAGCTTTTCACGGCTGCCCCTGTCCTCCCCTCTGTGATTTCTGCATCTTTCTTCTGAGCTGTCCGCAGGAGGCGTCCACATCGCCGCCGAGCTTGCGCCGGACGGTGACGTTGACCCCGTTATCCTCCAGGATCTTGATAAAGCGCTTGAGATGCTCGGGCGTGGAGGGCTGAAACTGCCGCTCCTCGACATGGTTGAGCGGGATGAGATTCACATGCGCCGCGACGGCTTTCGCCCGCTTTGCAAGAAGCTCCGCCTGCGCGGGGCTGTCGTTGACCCCGTCGATCATGGCGTATTCAAAGGAGATGCGCCGCCCGGTTTTGTCGTAATAGGCTTTGCAGGCGTCAATCAGGGCGTCGACGCCGCGCCCGTGGTTGGCCGGCATGATGCGCGAGCGCGTCTCATCGTCCGGGGCGTGCAGGGACACGGAGAGCGTGAGCTGCAGATCCCGCGCGGCAAGCTCGTCAAAGCGCTCGATAATGCCGCAGGTGGAGAGCGAAATGTGCCGCATGCCGATGTTCATGCCCTTCGGGTGGTTCACAAGCTCCAGAAAGCGCATGACGTTGTCGAAATTATCCAGCGGCTCCCCGATGCCCATGAGGACGATGTTGGAGATTTTTTTCCCGGAGTCAAGCTCCGAGAACAGCACCTCGTCCAGAATCTCTGACGCGCGGAGATTGCGCACAAGGCCGCCGATCGTGGAGGCGCAGAAGGCGCAGCCCTGCCGACAGCCGACCTGGGAGGAGACGCAGACGGTGTTGCCGTGCTTGTAGCTCATCACGACCGTCTCCACGGCGTTTCCGTCGGAGAGCTCCCAGAGGTATTTGATCGTCCCGTCGATCGCGGATACCTGTTTACTGAGTACCTTCGGCTCATACAGGAAGAAGTGTTCCCCGAGCTTCCGGCGCAGCTCCTTGGAGAGATTGGTCATCCCGTCGAAGCTGCGCACACCGCGTGTGAGCCACTGGAAGATCTGCCCCGCGCGAAAGCGCGGCTCCCCGAGCGCGGCGATCTCCGCCTCCAGCTCCTCGGGCAGCAGGGAAAGGATATCTTTTCTCTCGTTTGTATCCATCATCAGACAGGTTTCCTTCTCAGTTTCGCGGCAAAAAAGCCGTCTGTATTGTCTACCATGGGCCAGAAGGTGTACATGCCGCTTTCGATCTCCACCCCGTCCAGCGTGAAGGGTGCGGCCTCATATTCCGGGTGGCTTTGCAGAAAGGCCGTGACCGGCCCCTCGTTTTCCTCCGGCAGGATGGTACAGGTGGAATAGAGAAGCGCGCCGCCGGGCTTTACATAGCGGCTCAGGTTTTCGAGAATGGCGGACTGGATCTCCGGCAGATCCCGCAGACTCTGCGGATCCTTTGCGCGGATCTCGGGCTTCTTGGCGATCACGCCGAGGCCGGAGCAGGGCACGTCCGCAATGACAAGGTCAAAGGCTTGTTCCAGCTTGGGGTCAAAAACGCGCGCGTCCATCGCGCGGGTCTCAATACAGCCGAGGCCGAGACGCTCCGCGCCCGCTTCCAGCAGGCGAAGCTTTTTCTCGTGAATATCACAGGAGAGGATGCTGCCGCGGTCTTCCATTTTGATGGCGGCGGCAAAGCTCTTCCCGCCGGGGCAGGAGCAGGCGTCCAGCACCTTCATGCCCGGCGCGGGCGCCGCGATTTCTACCGCCATGCGCGCAGCCCTGTCCTGCACGTAAAATAGCCCCTCTTCAAAGCCCGGCAGCTCTGCGGCGATCCCCTTTTCAAGCTCGATGCAGCCGTCCGGCTCACACAGGCGATACGGGATCCCCGCCTCATTAAGCAGCGCGCCATAGTCCCCCACGCTGGTTTTCAGCGTATTGACCTGGATGCATAGCGCGGGCGGTTCGTTGTTCTTTTGAAGAAACGCCTCCGCGAAATGATAGCCCAACAGCTCTGTAAGCCTCTCGCAAAGCCAGAGCGGGTGGCTGTAACGGATGGCAAGATATCGGGCGCTACCCTTGCCTGGGACTTCAGGCAGACTCTCCCGATTTTCGGCAACGCGCCGCAGCACGGCGTTGACAAGTCCGGCGGCACGCGTAAGCTTTTTATACCGGCACAGCTCCACCGTCTCGCTCACAGCGGCGCGCGCGGGGATGCGATCCAGAAAGAGAAGCTGATAGACCCCGAGGCGCAGGATGTCCCGCACCGGGGGCTCAAGTTTGGAAGCGCAATAGCAGCCGATATAATAATCGCACAGGCTCTCGTTTTGCAGTACGCCGAGACAGAGCCGCGCGGCCAGCGCCGCGTCGCGCCGGTCAAGCGCATACTGGCGGATCGCCGTGTCGATCGCGGCGCCCGACCAGGAGCCGTCCCTGCGGCAGCGCGTCAGCGCCTCCAGCGCCGCCTCACGAGCGTTCACGTTCCTGCTCATTCCGCTTTGAGCCGGTGACCGCGCAGGAAATCCGCGGCCTTCATGCGCTTCTTTCCGGGCGCCTGCAGTTCGGTGATGAGAAGGCACTGACCGTCGGCGCAGGCCATGGCAATCCCCTCTTCATCGGCGCGCACAATGCTGCCGGGGGCTTTGTCCGTTCTGCGCTCGGTGTAGGCCGCGCCGAAGACGCGGAAGGTCTTCCCCTCCAGCTCCATCGTCGCCACCGGCCAGGGCTGCAGGCCGTATATGTGTTTGACGATCTCGCGCGGCGTCTTGTTCCAGTCGATGGGACAAATGGATTTATCCAGCATTTTGACATAGCTGGCCTCGGCGGGATCCTGCGGGGTGCGCGGGGCGGCGCCGGCCTCGATATCTCGCAGGGTCTTGATGAGAAGCTCGGCGCCCATGTCCATCAGGCGGTCAAAAAGCTCGCCCGCGGTCTCAAACTCGCCGATCTCCGTCTCCGCCTTGTAGATGATGTCCCCGGCGTCCATGTCGTGGGCCAGGTACATCGTGGTCACGCCGCTGATTGTATCCCCGTTCAGCACCGCCCACTGGATGGGCGCCGCCCCGCGGTACTTCGGCAGAAGCGAGCCGTGGACGTTAACAGCGCCGTACTGCGGCACGGCGAGCATCTCGTCCGGCAGGATGCGCCCGTAGGCCACGACGACCAGAATGTCCGGCTTTAAGTCCCGCAAAATGCCGAGCGCCGTCCCGTCGCGCATCTTCTCCGGCTGGAAGACCGGCAGACCGTGCTTGAGGGCAAGCTCCTTGACCGGGGAGAAGCTCAGCTCCATGCCGCGGCCCTTGGGCTTGTCCGGCTGGGTGAAGACCCCGGCGACCTCATAGTTTTCCTCGATCAGCTTTTTCAGCGACGCCGCCGCGAAATCCGGCGTTCCCATAAAGACAACACGCATAAGTCCTACCGCCTCTTAGCCTTCGAGGTTTCCGGACTCAAGCTCTTCCTGCGTCAGCATGCGCTCGCACTTGGAGGTGAAGACGATGCCGTCGAGATGGTCGATCTCATGGCAGAAGCAGCGGGCCGTGAGCCCCGTGCCTTCGACCTCGAAGAACTCGCCGTTGCGGTTCTGGGCGCGCACCTTGACGTTCATGGGGCGCCTGACCATGCCGTACTCGCCGGGGACGCTCAGGCAGCCCTCGGCCCCGAACTGCTCGCCGGAGCTCTCGATGATCTCGGGGTTGACAAGCTCGATGAGATACTCCTCTTCCCCCTCGGGGACATTGGTCTCCAGCACAATGACCGCGCGGCGCAGCACGCCCACCTGGGGCGCGGCGAGGCCGACGCCGTTTTCCGTGGACAGGGTGTCCGCCATATCGTCCAGAAGCTGGTGCAGTCTGTGGTTAAAATCCGTCACGGGCCGGCATTTTTTGTACAGGCCCGGCTCTTCCTTTGTCAGTATGTTTCTGCGTGCCATCGTATTCTCCGTTCTCTAATCATTCGGATCATTATCCGCGTAAATGGATACGTCCGTAAAGCGCTTATCCTGGCAAAATTCCATCACTACGCCCGCGATCGTCCCGCGAAGCCCCGCGTTCACGCCGCCGTAGATCATCACGCGGTAGCGGAAGCGGTTGTTTACCTTCACGACCGCGAGCGGGGCCGGGCCCAGTACCTCGGCCGCGCCGCCCGGGGTGAGCAGACCGTCGAGCCGCTGCCGGATCATTCTGCAGGCGCGAAATACATGCTCCTCGTTCAGCCCCGAGACCGTGACGGACATGAGCTCCGAGAAGGGCGGTGTGTGCTGGAGCTTTCTCAGCTCGATTTCCGCGCGGTAGAAGGCGAAATAATCCTGCTTTGCCGCCTGGCGGATCACCTCGTTTTCCGGGGTGAAGGTCTGGATGACCGCCCGCCCCGGCTTCTGCCCGCGTCCGCTCCGTCCCACGACCTGGGTGATGAGGGAGAAGCTGCGCTCCCCTGCGCGGTAGCTGCCGGCATAGAGGCTCTGGTCTGCGGAAATGACGCCGACCAGCGTGACGTTTTCAAAATTCAGGCCCTTGGTCACCATCTGGGTGCCGACCATGATGGGGATGTTCTCCGTGCGAAAGCGCTCCAGCAGCTTTTCGTGGGAGCCCGCCGGCGCGACGGTATCGGCGTCCATGCGCAGAACCTCCTGCCCGGGGAAGAGCTCTTTCAATTCACTCTCCACCATCTGGGTGCCGACGCCGATATACTTGAGCGTCCCGCCGCAGTCCGGGCAGCTCTCGTCCGGCTTCTGCGAATAGCCGCAGTAGTGGCACATGAGGCGCCTGTTCGCGCTGTGATAGGTCAGCGACACACTGCAGCGCGGGCACTTGTACACATAACCGCACTCGCCGCAGCTTATAAGGCGGTTTGCGCCCCGGCGGTTAATGAACAGGATGCTCTGTTCGCCCCGGTCAAGGTTTGCCTGCAGCTCCCGCCGCAGGACGCCGCTGATGCTGCTGCCGTTTCCCTGGCGAAGCTCCTGCTTCATGTCCACGATCTCCACCTGGGGCAGCGCATGCTCGTTATAGCGGTTTTGCAGTTCAAAATAGGCATAGCGCCCGCTCTCCGCCCCGTACATGCTGACCACATCCGGCGTGGCCGAGCCGAGCAGAAGGAGGCACTTTGCCTTTGCACAGCGGTATTTTGCCACATCCTGCGCGTTATAGCGGGGGATGTTTTCCGATTTATAGGTTTCCTCCTGCTCCTCATCCATAATGATGAGGCCGAGATCGGGCGTCGGGGCGAAGACGGCGCTGCGCGTGCCGATGACGACGCGGGCCTTCCCGGTTTTGACGCGCTTCCACTCATCATAGCGCTCCCCGACGGAGAGGCTGCTGTGCAGCACGGCCACCTCGTTTCCGAAGTGGGAGGAAAAGGTCTGGATCATCTGCGGGGTCAGCGCGATTTCGGGCACGAGCAGGATCACCGCGCGCCCGCGTCTGAGCTCACGGTCGATGAGATGGATATAAACGCTGGTCTTGCCGCTGCCGGTGACGCCGAAGAGCAGCGCCGCGCCCGCCCTGTCCTGTTGGGTCAGGGCGTGGATCCCGGCAAAGGCTTTCGCCTGTTCCTCCGTGAGAACAGGCAGCGGCTCTGTCGCCCCGATATGAATCTGCGGGCGGCGAAACGCCTCCCGTTCAAAAAGCTCCACCGCGCCCGCTTTCTCGAGCGCCTTGAGCTGTGCGCGCTTCGCCCCGGTGTGCAGCAGCAGATCATGGCTTGGGATGCACTCGAACGCGCAGAGCTGTTCAAGGATCGCCGCCTGACCGGGAGAGCGCATGCGCTTTGCGTCCCGCAGCGCCTCGGCCTCCTCCGGCTCGATGGCAAGGCGGGCCATCTCCATGCTCTTGTCTTTGGCGCGTCTGCGTCCTTCCTCGTCAAACCAGAGTCCCGCCGGAAGCATGGCGCGTATCGCGTCGTAGACGGTGCAAAAAAAGCGCTCGCGCATAAAAAGGGCGAGTTTGATCTGATCCTCCGTCAGTACCGGCTCCTCATCCAGCAGGGCCAGGACAGGCTTCAACGCCTGTTCGTAGCTGCTGTGCTCCGCCGTCAAAAGGATCACGCCCTCCGTCCTGCGGTTGCCCCGGGAAAAGGGCACATAGACGCGCATGCCGGGAAGCGCCTTTTCGGCAAGCTCGGGAGGGAGCAGATAGTCATAGGGCTTATCAAGCCAATAGGTTGCGGCCGAGACCGCGACCCTTGCTACCGTCCGTGGCAACTGCACCCCTCCCTTTCAGAGACGATACCGGGTTTACTTGTCAATGCTGAGCTTTCCGGTATAGACTTCCTCGATCGCGGTGGAAACAGCCTTGCGCTCAAGCGGAAGCTGCTTTTCTTCCGCCTCGATGGACAGAGCCCGGGCGCGGCGGGCGACGAGGTTTACAAGCTGATAACGACTGCCGATTTTGTCAACGAGTTCGGCAACGGGGGGATAAAGCATCATAACAATTCTCCATTCTGCCGCAGAAAGCCGCGGCGCGCAAATTTAACTATGTTTTGATCAGTTCGCCTTCAGAAAATCCGACCAGTCCGCAAAGCGGCAATGCTCGGCCTCGATGATGGCGTTGAGCTGATTTGCCGCCTTCTCCAGATCGTCGTTCACGATCAGATAGTCGTAAAAATCGGCCTCCTGATACTCCTGGCGTGCGCGGATGAGGCGGCCCTCGATGGCGCTCTCGGTATCCGTGCCGCGGCCTCTGAGGCGTTTTTCAAGCTCTTCGAGTGAGGGAGGGGCAATAAAGATCAGAACCGCCTCCGGCATCTGCCGCCGCACTTGGCGGGCGCCCTGCACCTCGATATCGAGCACGACGTTCATCCCCTCCGCCAGACGCTGTTCGACGTAGGCGCGGGGCGTACCGTAACAGTTGGCGACATACTCGGCATGCTCCAGCAGCTCGTCGTTCGCCACCATTTCCAAAAAGCGCTCGAAGCTGACAAAGAAATATTCTCTCCCGTCCACCTCTCCGGGGCGGGGGCTGCGCGTGGTGGCGGAGGTGGAGAAGCAGATATCGTCTCTCCCCTCGATCGCCTTGAAGACCACCGTACTTTTTCCGGCGCCCGACGGGCCGGAGATTACAAGGAGCTTTCCTTTTTTCTTCATTCGTTTATCCGCCTTATTCTTGATGTTCAACGCACTTGGCCTCCAGCGTCTCCGGGGAGAGCGCCGAGAGGATGACATTTCCGCTGTCCATGACGATCACCGCCTTTGTGCTTCTGCCAAAGGAGGCGTCGATCAGCATTCCCCGTTCCCTTGCGTCCTGGATCATGCGCTTGATGGGCGCCGATTCCGGGCTCACGATGGCGATGATCCGCTCGGCCGAGACGAGGTTTCCGAATCCGATTCCGATGAGCTTCAAGTCCGGGCCCTCACTCTATGTTCTGGATCTGCTCGCGGATCTTTTCGATCTCGGATTTGAGATCGACCACCGTATGGGCAATGTCCGAGCTCTGGCACTTTGAGCCGATGGTGTTGGCCTCGCGGTTAAATTCCTGGATCAGAAAGTCGATCTTTCGGCCCGTCGGGGAGCTGCCGTCGATCATGGTCTTGAGCTGGCTCATGTGGCTGCGAAGACGCACCGTCTCCTCATCCACCGCGATGTGGTCGGCAAAGATCGCCGCTTCCGCGAGGATGCGGTTCTCGTCAATGCCGGCGCTGCCGAGCACCTCGGCCATTCTGGCCTCCAGGCGCGCGCGGTATTCGGCGGCGGTCTTCGGGCTCTCGCGCTCTACGGTCGAGACGAGCGCGTCGATGGTCTCCAGCCTTGCGAGCACATCGTCGCGCAGCTTTGCGCCCTCGCGTGTGCGCATGGCGTCAAAATCCTCCAGCGCATGCTCTGCGATCTCAAGGATCCCCGAGGAGATAGCGTCGGCGTCCAGATCCTTCTTCTCCACAGTCAGCACATCCGGGAAGCGGCTGACGGCGAGCGCGGTCGCGTCGTTCGGGAGCTTATATTCCTCCGCAATATGCTGCAGCGCCTCGAGGTATCCGCGCAGGAGCGCTTCGTTGACCTTGACGTTCATCTCGCCGCCGTCCGTGGAATCAACGCTGATGAACACATCCACCTTGCCGCGGCTGATATGCTTCTGCACGGCGGATTTTATCGCGTCCTCGGCAAAGAGGAAGCTTCTGGGCAGGCGCACGGATACGTCCAGATAGCGGTTGTTTACGCTTTTCAGCTCGACGGTGATCTGAAGGCCCTCCACAGCCCCCTTCGCGCTGCCGTAGCCGGTCATGCTTTTAATCATACTGCCTCCGAATCATGTAAATTTCACGATATCAAAGCTGATATCGCTTTTGGTTCTTTTCATTCTCTGCGTCAGCACCGTGATCACGGCGCCGAGGATGAAGCCCAGGAACGTGCAGAGGACGCATATCCCCTCCGACGCGCCGGCGGCATAGGCAGCAAAGCAGCCCAGCACAGCCAGCAGGATCGGCACGATATACACGAGCAGGATCGCCCCGTAGACCCGGGAGGATTTGCTCTCGATCAGAACCTTCTGGCCGGGTTTCGCGCCGATGAGGTTTCTGGCGACGGTCTTCAGCTCGTTCTGGAACACGCAGGCCTCGCAGCTTCCGCAGTTGGAGCCGCAGGCGGTGGCGCGGGTGACGACCACCTCGGCGGTGTCGTCATTCAGGCATCGGAAAACAACTGCATCCTGTGTCATGTTTTCACCCTCTCAATCCGCCATCAGGTTTTCCGGAAGCTCGACCTCCGGCACTTTCTCCGCCTCGCTCGCCTTTTCAAGCTGGATATAGACAGAGTAATCGGTTCCGGTGGGCGTGATGGCGCCGACGTCCGTAAAGCCGTCCACATAGATCCTGACCTTCGGCATGTACGTGCCGACAGACTGGTTCATATCCGTGAGGTCGGCCACCGCGCGGATGTTCTCGTCCTTGAGCGCCGCGAGGCTCTCCGGATTGCCGCGCAGCGTAACGTCGAGGCTCTCCGTCAGAATTTTTGCGTTGAAGCCCTCCGTCACGTTGATGCAGGAGATATTCGTCACCTTGAAGCCCTTTGTCTCAAGGCCGACGATCTCGACCGTTACCTTCGCCTCGGTCGCGCCGGTGATGTTGCGAAGCTCGTTATCAATGGGGATCATGTAGGTGTCGCTGAAGGAGGTGGTAAAATCGGTCAGGTCGATGGAGGCGAGGTTAATCTTGTTGATGCCCGCAAGGAGCTTGGAGTCTCCCGCGAGGCTCACGCTCTCCGGTTCGATGGTGACCTTGGTATTCTCCGCCGTCGCGCCGCCGCCCTCGATGAGATTCACGCCGAGGTTGATTTCCTTCAGCGTCAGGATCGGGAGCGTCGCCATGACGACGTCGGTTGAAAACTGGATCCCCGTGGTGGACGCGGGGGTATTGTCCGCGGTCATCAGGGTATAGCCCGTCTCCACCTCGTAGGTGCTGTCCACGTTCTCCTTGCCGAAGCTCACCCAGGCGTAGTCCACGTTTCTCAGATAGGCCTCCGGCCCCGTGAGCGTGATGACGGACGGCTCAAAGACGACGTTTTCGGCGGTATAGCCGTCGGCAATGGAGCCGTCAAAGCTGCCGCGCACCTGGATGGACTTGGTCGTCTGCGAGGAGACCATGAAGTTGATGGTCTCGGGCGTTTTGCGCGTGACCTGCAGGCCGCCGGTATCCGTGCCGTCCGGGAAGATGACGGAGTACTGCTGGGAGGTGTAGGCCGCGCGGGAGAGCTTGGACACGTCGATCTGGGCGCTGATGTTGTCGGAATCGAGACTGCCGACCACGCGGCGGGGGCCGACGACCTCGACCGTGACGGTGCTGGTGTCCAGATCGGTGATGACAAGGTTCCTGGAATTTCGGAGCAGATCCTCACCGACAAGCTGTACGCGCACGCCGCGGAAGGTCTGCTTGAACTCTTCCTGTTCCACGCTCGCCACGTAGACCCAGATGGTCACCGAGCAGATCAGCGAAATGATGACCCAAAATGCCTTGCTGTTATAGAGTTTACTCAGCTTCGTCTTCATGCTCGTCCTCACTGTTATCGGCCGCGGGCTTGAAGAATCCCTTGATTCCCGCCCAGACGCCTTTTCTCTCGTCTTTTTTGTCTTCCCGGATCAGCGCCTTGGAAAGCTCCGTCGCAAGCTCGCCGGGGCTCAGATGCCGCTTGAGCGCCCCGTCGATGGCGACGGAGACGTCGCCTCGCTCCTCCGAGACGATGACCGCGATCGCGTCCGACTCCTCGCTCACGCCGAGTCCGGCCCTGTGGCGCGTGCCCAGATCCTTGCTGAGATTGGGGTTTTTGGACAGCGGCAGCACACAGCCCGCCGCCTCGATCCGCCCGTCGCGCAGGATCATGGCCCCGTCGTGCAGCGGGGCGTTTTTAAAGAAAATGTTTTTGATCAGTTCTTCATTCGCGTCGGCATTGATGACGGAGCCTGTGCCGATGATGGGCGAGAGCGAGGCGTTGCGCTCAAAGACCAGCAGCGCCCCGGTCTTGGTGGCCGCCATGTCCCCGCAGGCCCGCGCGACCTCGCCGATGGCGCGTGTCAGATCCGTACCCGAGCCGCCGAGATTGGTGTTGATGGAGCTGCCCATGCGCTCCAGCAGGCGGCGCAGCTCCGGCTGGAAGAGGATCACCAGGGCGATCATGCCCAATTCCACAGCGCGGCGCAAAATATAGTTGATCATGATGAGCCCGAAAAACTCCGACGCCCACAACGCCGCCAGGACAAGGATCAGCCCCTTGGCGAGATTGATGAAGCTGGATTTTCGGATAAACCAGATCGTGCGATAGATCAGATACGCGACGATGATGATGTCCACAAAGTCGGCGATCCCCATCGTTGCCATATAGTTGCCTGCCCGCGCAAGCGCACTGGTGATTCTTTCCATGAACTCTCCCCTTGTCTGTCTCTGAGCCTGATACGTCTATCGTATCAATATATTATATCGCAACACACGCAAAAAGGCAAGAACCTAAGTGCCGCCGGCGGGTACTTTTCTTTACGCTGTGCTGCCCGTATCGAAGCTGTGGAGATAGCGCAGGGCGTCGGAGAGCGTGCCGACCGAGTCGATCAGCCCCTCGTTGACCGCCTCCTGCCCGGTGAGGATGCTGCCCACGTCGTTGGCAAGCTGCCTGGTGTCGGACATGAGCTGACGAAAGCGCGCCGCCGTCATGCCGGAATGCGCCGTCACGAAGGTGATGATCCGCTCCTGCATGCGCGCGAGATAGTCGTAGGTCTGCGCCGCCCCGATCACGACCCCGGTGACGCGCACCGGATGGACGGTCATGGAGGCCGACGGGGCGATAAAACTGTGCCTTGCCGAGACGGCGAGCGGCACCCCGATCGAGTGCCCGCCCCCGAGGATCAGCGAGGCGGTGGGCTTTTTCATGCCCGCGATCATCTCCGCAATGGCAAGGCCGGCCTCCACGTCCCCGCCCGCCGTGTTCAGGAGGATCAGCAGGGCCGTGATGTCGGGCGTTTCCTCAATGGCCGCGATGGTCGGCAGGAGGTGCTCATACTTGGTGGTCTTCACATCCTCCGGCAGGATCTGGTGTCCTTCGATCTGCCCGATGATCGTGAGGCAGTGTATGCTCCCCTGCCGCGCCTGTCCGAGCTCTTTGAGTTCTTCCATGTTTTATCACCTCCGCTCTATTGTTGCCGAAAGCGGCGCGGCTTAACCGATCCCTGCCGTCGGCTCACAATGACGCCCTAATACTAACCCTTAATAAAAACCTGACAGTCCTTCTGGCAGGAATTGTGCCATACGGCGTTGGCTTTCTTGACCATATATCTCCATTATACTCCGCGAAAGCCGCCTTGTCTGGCGCAATTCCTGCTCAGAATTACAAGTCAGCTTTCTATCAAGGATTAGTATAAGGAGTCTTTTGGAAATGTTTAGGGCGGGTCAGATGACCCGCCCTGTTTCTCGTTATGATCGTTTCAATCGTCGCTGTACACCGCGAGGACGCCCTTGTAGGTCATGTAGCAGTCCAGCTTTGCGACCAGCTCAAAGGGTGCGTGCATGCTCATGACGGGCACGCCCGCGTCGATGGTGTCGATGTTGCGGTTTGCCATGAACTTGGCGATGGTGCCGCCGCCGCCCTGATCGACCTTGCCCATCTCGGCAAGCTGCCAGATGACCCCGGCCTTGTCGAAGGTGCGGCGCAGATACGCCACCACCTCGGCCGAGGCGTCGCTGGTGCCGGACTTACCGCGGGCGCCGGTGAACTTGCAGATGCCCATGCCGTAGTTGAACTTGGCGTCGCTGCGTTTCTCGGAAACCTCCGGGTAGAGGGGATCGAAGGCCGCCGTCACGTCGGCAGACAGGCAGAAGCTCTTCTCATAGCAGCGTCTGAGCTCCACGCCCTCGGCCGCGCAGAGATCCTCCATAAAGGTATCGAAGGCGCGGCTCTGCATGCCGCTCACGCCGTCGGAACCGGTCTCTTCCTTGTCCGCGAGGATGCACACGCAGGTGCGCGCGGGCTCCTTCACATCGAGGATCGCCTTGAGCTCGGCATAGGCGCAGACCCTGTCGTCGTGGCCGTAGCCGCCGATCATGCTGCGGTCAAGGCCGATCTCGCACACATCGAAGGCGGGCACGGCGGTGAGCTCTGCGGAGAGGAAGTCCTCCTCCGTGACGCCGTACATGTCGTTCAGAATGCTCAAGACCGCGAGCTTTACGCGATCGCTGCCCTCGTCGGCATAGGGGACGGAGCCGATCATGATGCGCAGCCCCTCGCCGGTGATGCCCTCGGTCATGGTCTTTTTCATCTGATCCTGGGCAAGATGCGGCAGAAGATCCGTGATCACAAAGCGGGGATCCCCCGGCTCGCGGCCGATGGTCACGTCCACAGTCTCGCCGTTTTTGAGCGCGACAACGCCGTGCAGCTCCAGCGGGATCGTGACCCACTGATACTTCTTGATGCCGCCGTAGTAATGGGTGCGGAAATAGCACAGCTCGTCCGTCTCAAACATGGGGATCTGCTTGAGGTCAAGGCGCGGGGAGTCCACATGCGCGCCCGCAATGACGGCGCCCTCGGCAAGACTCTTCTTTCCGATCACGGCCAGCATCATGGCCTTGCCCCGGTTGACCTGATAGAGCTTCATCCCCGGTTGGAGGGTCATGCCCGGCCGATACTCCGCAAAGCCGTTTTCCTCGGCAAGGGCGACGGCGTTTTTCACGGCCTCGCGCTCGGTGCGGGAGTCGTTCAGAAACGCCATGTAGCCGCGGCAGTAATCCTCGGAGGCGAGGTGGTCTTCCTTGCTTACCAGGTCATAGCCGTTTTTCTGTTCATAAAAAAGCTGTTTTCTTACGTCATCCATGGTTGATTATCTCCTCAAAAAGTGCCCTGCATTCCGCGGAAAAACGGTCTGCATCGGCATTATTCAACAAAATATGGGTGCAGTTTTCTTCATAATAGCGATCCGGCTTCTGCGCGTCCACGCGCCTCTCGGCAGCCTCGCGGCTGATGTCGTCGCGCCTCATGATGCGCCGCACCCGCGTTTCACGGTCTGAAAGAATGCCAAGGGTAGCGTCGCAGCGCTCAGAAAGTCCCGCGGAAATCAGCTCCACCGCGTCAATGGCGGCAACGGAGCCGCCGCCCATGGCAAAGCGTCGGAGCCTCTGCTCCACCTCCCGCGAAACGAAGCGGTGGGAAATGCGGTTGAGCAGCAGAAGCTTCTCGGGGTCGGAAAAGACGAGCCCGGCCAGAGCCTTTCTGTCGAGCTTATTCTCCCGGACGGCGCCGGGAAAGGCCGCGTCGAGTTCTGTGAGAAGCGCCGCGTCGTGATCCAGCAGCTCATGATAGACCGCGTCGCAGTCCAGCACCAGCGCGCCCATGGCCTCCAGCTCCCGCAGGGCCGTGGTCTTGCCGCTTCCGGATGGGCCGGTGATGCCGATGAGCGTGAGGTTTTCCACAAGCGCGTCTGCGACGGTCTCTTCCGCCAGCGCCCCTGCCCGCAGGATCCGATAGGGGGTGCGGCTCATGTCGATGAGGGTGGATTCGCGCCCGATGCCGCAGGGGCCGCCGTCGATGACCGCGTCGATTTTGCCGTCAAAGTAGGCGAACACCTGCTCGGCCGTTTTGGGGCTCTCCTCGCCGGAAGGGTTTGCCGACGGCGCTGCCAGCGGCAGGCCGCAAGAGCGCAGAAGCTCCAGCGTCAGCGGATGATCCGGGCAGCGCAGCCCGACCGTCGTGCCGCCCGCGAGGACGATGGAGGGGATCTCTTTCTTCGCCTTTAATACGATGGTGAGTGGCCCCGGCCAGAAGCGCCGCGCCAGGGCGTGGGCCTGTGCGGGCACCTCCAGGCAATAGCGCTCCATGGCGCTCTCATCCGGCACCATGAGCGACAGGGGCTTGATGGCCGGTCTCCCCTTCACCTCATAGATCTCCTGTACGGCTGTCTCGTCCAGTCCGTTTCCGGCGAGGCCGTAGACCGTCTCCGTCGGGACGGCCGCAAGGCCGCCGTTTCGGATGATCTCCGCCGCGTCGGCAATGTTATCCGTGATACGTTTTGTCTCCATTCATGCCTCCGTCTGCGCCTGCAAAAGCGCCGCCTGGTCGGCGGTGACAAGGCTGTCGATCAGGGGATCCAGCTCGCCGTTGATGACAGGCTGGAGATTGAAGTTTTTCTGATCCCCGCTGAGCCGGTGATCCGTCACGCGGTTCTGCGGGAAATTATAGGTGCGGATGCGCTCGCTCCGATCGCCCGAGCCGATCTGGCTGCGGCGCTCGCTGGCGATGGCGGCGTGCTGTTTGGCCTGCTCGGCCTCATAAAGCTTGGCGCGCAGGATCTGCATGGCGCGATCCTTGTTTTTGTACTGGCTGCGCTCGTCCTGGCACTCGACCACGACGCCGGTGGGCAGGTGCGTGATGCGGATGGCGCTCTCGGTCTTGTTGACGTGCTGCCCGCCCGCGCCGGAGGAGCGGTAGGTGTCGATTTTGAGATCGCCGGGATCCAGGTGGAAGTCGATCTCCTCCACCTCCGGCAGTACGGCGACGGTGGCGGCGGAGGTGTGGATGCGCCCGCCGGATTCCGTGACCGGGACGCGCTGGACACGGTGGCCGCCCGCCTCGAATTTGAGCCGGGAGTACGCACCCGCGCCCTCCACAACGAAGCTGATCTCCTTGATGCCGCCGAGCTCGGTCTCGCTGATGTTCGCAATCTCGATTTTCCAGCCCTTGGATTCCGCGTACATGGAGTACATGCGGAAAAGGTCGGAGGCAAAGAGCATCCCCTCTTCCCCGCCGACGCCGCCGCGGATCTCCATGATGACGTTTTTGCTGTCGTTGGGGTCTTTGGGCAGCAGCAGAATCTTGATCTCCTGCTCCAGCCGCTCCTTTTCCGCCCTCGACGCCGCGTATTCCTCCTGCGCAAGCTCCTTCATCTCGGGGTCGGACATGAGGTTCAGCGCCTCCTCCATCCCATCCGAAGCTTTGTTATAAGCGCGCCAGGCCGTGATAAGCGGCTCCAGCTCCCGCGCCTCGCGCTCGTACTTGGCGTAGACGGCGGGGTCTGAATAGGTGGACGGCTCCTCCATGCGGGCGCAGAGCAGGTCATATTGATCGGCAAGCTTTCTGAGTTTATCGAACATGGCGATCCCCCGGAAATTGATGGTATATTATAGCATGCGGAAAAAGGATTGTAAACACGAAAAAGGGCTGCGGCAAAACGCTTCTCGTTTTGTCATCCTGAGCAACGAAGTGACGAAGGATCTTTCTTTTGAAAGCTTTTACAAACTTTCAGAGATAGATCCTTCGCTTATGGTCAGGATGACAGGCATTTTGCCGCAGCCCGAATATGTTATTAACTGCCGAGGTAGGCTTTCTTGACGTCCTCGTTGACAAGCAGCTCCCTGCCGGTGCCGGAGAGGCTGATCTTGCCGGTTTCCAGCACATAGGCGTAGTCTGCGATCTTGAGGGCCATGTTGGCGTTCTGCTCGATGAGCAGGACGGTGACGCCCTGGGCGTTGATCTCACGGATGATGTCGAAGATGTCCTTGACCACGAGCGGCGCAAGACCCAGCGACGGCTCATCCATCATGATGACCTTGGGCTTTCCCATCAGCGCCCTCGCCACGGCCAGCATCTGCTGCTCGCCGCCGGAGAGCGTGCCGCCCGCCTGCCAGGTGCGCTCCTTGAGGCGCGGGAAAAGCTCATACACCCACTCCAGATCCTTTTCGATCTGCGCTTTGTCGTTTCTGAGATACGCGCCGATCTTGAGGTTTTCCAGCACAGTGAGGTTCGTGAAGACGCGCCGCCCCTCGGGAACCAGGGCAATGCCCTTTTCGAGGATCTTGTAGATGGGCTGACCGAGAAGCTCCTGCCCGTCATAGCTGATGGAGCCGCTGTCCGCCTTCACAAGACCGGAGATGGTGCGAAGCGTGGTGGACTTGCCGGCGCCGTTTGCCCCGATGAGGGTGACGATCTTGCCGTCGGGAACCTCCATGCTGATGCCGCGCAGGGCGCGGATGCCGCCGTAGGAAACATGCAGATTGTCAATTTTCAGCATCGTCTACCACCCCCAGGTAAGCGTCGATGACCTTCTCGTTGGCCTGGATCTCCTCAGGTACGCCCTGGGCGATCAGACGGCCGAAGTCGAGAACATAAATGCGGTCGGAGATATCCATAACAAGATCCATATGGTGTTCGATGAGGACAATGGACACGTTGAAGTCCTTGCGGATCTGTCCGATGAACTGTGTCAGTTCCTGGGTCTCCTGCGGGTTCATGCCCGCCGCCGGTTCGTCCAGCAAGAGCAGCTTCGGGTGCGTCGCGAGCGCGCGCGCGATCTCCAGTCTGCGCTGTTTGCCGTAGGGCAGGCTCGTCGCGAGATCGTCCTTCACATCGTCAAGGCCGACGATTTTGAGAAGCTCCATGACCTCGCGGCGGTTCTTCTCCTCCTCGGCGCGGTTGAGACGAAAGGCCGCGGAGAAGAGATTGCTCTCCCGCTTGAGGTGCTTTGCGACCAGGATGTTGTCAAACACCGTCATGCTCTTCCACAGGCGGATGTTCTGGAAGGTGCGCGCCATGCCGAGCTTGGTGAGATGGTCGGGCGTGGGCTCCTTGATCTGGCTGTAGAGATCGGCATTCTCGCCGAGATAATTTTTCTTCATCTTGCCGTGGGGATGGTTTTCCACCACGCAGTCCCCGTCAAAATAGACGCGCCCGTTGGTTGGGGCATAGACGCCCGTAATGACGTTGAAAGCCGTGGTCTTGCCCGCGCCGTTCGGCCCGATGATGGCGACGATCTCGCCCTCGCGCACCTCCATGGTGAGGTCGTTCACGGCAACCACGCCGCCGAACTGCATGGTCACATGCTCGACCGAGAGGATCTTTTTCTGTTCACTCATGACTTTGCCTCCTTTGCGGGAGCTTTTTTCTTTTTCCTGAACAGATCAGGCAGCTCCTTCTCCCCCATGATGCCCTGGCGGAAGAAGAGGACGACGATCATGATGATGACGGAAAAGACGACCAGACGGAAGCCGTTGCGGAAGATGTTGGGCGCTTCGATGCCGAGGAACTTGCCGGAATCCAGGCCGCGCAGCCACCACTCCGAGGCCGCGACAAAGAGGACGGAGCCGATCACGGAGCCCGTGATGGAGCCGATGCCGCCCAGCACGACCATGAGCAGGATCTCATAGGTCATGGCGGACTTAAAGTTGTTGGCCTGCGCGATGGAAAGCACCATCGCAAGCGTGGCGCCGGCAACACCCGCGAAGAAGGAGCTTGTGACAAAGGAGATCATCTTGTGCTTTGCCAGATTGATGCCCATGGCCTCCGCCGCGACCTCGTCGTCGCGGATCGCCTTGAAGGCGCGGCCGTAGGTGGAGTTTACGATCAGGACGATGAGAGTAATACACACCGTCGCGATCAGCACCGGCACAAAGGTGGAAAGACTCAGCTTTGTCCCCGCGATCTCCAGCTTGAATTTACTCGCGCGCGCAAAGTTTTTCAGCAGGTTCGAGCCGTTCGTGATGGGGCCGAGCTTGCTCCACTGGAACACGGCGCGGATGATCTCGGCAAAGCCGAGCGTCGCAATGGCCAGATAGTCGGACTTGAGGCGCAGTACCGGCAGGCCGATCAGCCAGGCCAGAAACGCCGCCACACAGCCCGCGAGGATCAAGGCGATCAGAATGCCGAGGGCCGTGCCGAAGCCGCCCATGTGCTTGGAAAGCTGCTCCGGGATGGAGAAGCGGATCGCGGCGTCATAGTACTGATACACCGCGTCGCGGGATTTGTCGGGAATGGTGAAGATGGCGTAGGTGTAGGCGCCGAGCAGCATGAAGCCCGCGTGGCCCAGGGAGAAAAGCCCGGTGTAGCCGTTGAGAAGGTTCATGGACACGGCGGCCAGCGCGTAGACAGAGCCCTTCTGCAAAACGATCAGCAGCATGCCGAGTCTGTCCGTGGGCTTGATAAGCTGGTCAAGCGCAAAGACCACGCCGAGGAAGACGAGCACCGCGAGAAACGCGAGCCATGCTCCCTTTTTGTTTCTTTTTTCGATCATATGCCCCCTCCTTTCAGACCTTGTCCGTGCTCTTCTCACCAAAGAGGCCGGTCGGCTTGAAGACCAGAATGATAATAAGAAGCACGAAGGTGAACGCATCCGAGAAGGTTGCAAGACCGATTTGCTCCGTGATGGCGCCGTTGACGATCAGGATCGTATCCAGGCCCTTGATCACGCTCTCGGCAATGCCGATGATGAAGGCGCCGATGACCGCGCCGGGGATGGAGCCGATGCCGCCGAACACAGCCGCCACGAAGGCCTTCAGGCCGGGCATGGCGCCGGAGGTCGGCACGACGCCGGGGTAGTTCGTAAAGAAGAGGATGGAACCGACCGCGGCGAGGAAGGTGCCGATGATGAAGGTCGCGGAGATTACGCGGTTGATCTGAATGCCCATGAGCTGAGAGGTCTCAAAATCACGGGAGACAGCGCGCATGGCCATGCCGATCTTGGTGTGGTTGATGAGCTGCACGAGCGCGACGACCAGGACGATCGTCAGAAACGGGGTGATGACCGTCACGCGGGAGGTCTCCATCCCGAAAATGCTGATCCTGTCGGAGATCCAGGGGATCTGCGGGTAGTTCTTGTTCAGGCCGCCGGTGATGTAAAGGGCCAGGTTCTGCAGCAGATAGCTCACGCCGATGGCAGAGATCATGACGGACATGCGTGGCGCGGTGCGAAGGGGTTTGTACGCCACGCGCTCGATCGTAAAGCCGAGCAGCACCGTCAGCGCGATCACAAGCGGGATGGCGAGATAGAGCGGCAGGGACGCGGCGAGATACACCATCATGAGGCCCGCCACCATGAACACATCGCCGTGGGCAAAGTTAATCAGGCGCAGTATGCCGTAAACCATCGTATAGCCGATGGCGATCAGGGCATACTGGCCGCCCACCGAGACGCCGGAGATGATATAGGGAAGGGTCGTTTTCAAAGCATCCATAAGCAGGTTTCCTTCCTACAGGAATAGAATCATTTACATACGAGTGCTGGCGGGAGCTGTAACCCCCGCCAGCAAAGAAATCCTTATGTTCGTAAAGCAGAATCTTAACCGACGGTAGCCACGCTGACAAAGTCCCATGCGCCGGTCTCGGTGTTGCACTGCTTGACGAAAGCGCTGTCGCGCAGAGCGTCGCCGATATCGTCGAAGGCGATCTTGCCGGTCACGCCTTCGTAGGTGACGGAGGGCAGAACCTCAAGCACGTCGGCAGGATCGGTGGAGCCCGCAGCCTTCAGAGCCTCGAGAGCCATGTAGTAGGCGTCAAAGCCCATGACGGTGACGGCAGCCAGCTCGTCATTGCCGCCGTTGTTGGCCTTGGCGGTGGCGTCCTCATTGATCCAGGCCTTGATGCCGGCGTCGAAGTCGGCGTCAGCGCCTTCCTGATAGAAGGTGGTCACGCAGATCTTGACATTGGTGCCCTTGGCAGCCTGGAGGATGACGTTGGAGTCCCAGGTGTCGCCGGCCAGGATGGGCATGCCCAGAGCCTGGGTGTCAGCCTTGGCAATGATCTGAGCCGCAGCCTCGGTGGAGACGGGAGAGAAGAACACGTCGCAGCCCTGATTCTGGGCGTTGGTGATGTAGGTGGAGTAGTCGGAGGTGCCTTCCGGGAACTGCTCGTAAACGCAGTTGTCCTTGCCGAAGGCTTCAATGAAGTAGTTGCAGAGACCGCCGGAGTAGTCGTCGCCCTGCTTGGCCAGGCAGTAGGCCTTGGTAGCGCCGAGCTCGTTCTTGGCGAAGTTTGCAAGGACGGTGCCCTGGAAGGGATCGAGGAAGCAGATGCGGAAGTACACGTCGCAGCCCGCGGTGACCTGGGGGTTGGTGCAGGTGACGCCGATGGCGGGAACGCCGGCAGCGTCAAAGGTGTCGCTTGCGGCGATGGAGACGCCGGAGCCGTAGGAGCCGAGAACCAGGGACACGCCGCTGGAGATCAGGGTCTGGGCCGCGGTGGGCGCCTTGTCGTTGGAGGAGGCGTTGTCCGCGTAGACGAGCTCGACATCATAGGTGGTGCCGCCGATCTCAACGGTCGGGGTCAGGTGGTTGGCATACTGCATGCCGAGCACTTCCTGCTTGCCGCCCGCGCCGTTGTCGCCGGACTGGGGCTCAAACACGCCGATCTTGACAACGGGGTTGTCGGCGTATGCGCTGATGGAGAAGAAGCTGAATACCATGATCAGGGCCAAAGCCAGAGACAGAACCTTTTTCATTGTAATTCCTCCTGAGTCCGTATTTCGAAGACAACTGTCTTCGATTCAAGATAAGCCTATTATGTACTTTATGGCGTTAAATTGCAATTGTAGGTTTTTTCAAAATATGAAAGTACTTTTTCGCTTACTTTCGGCATTTTAGACAATGGCCGGCGTTCTGCGCCAATCCTCATCCATTTTCCCTTCGGCGTTTTCGGCAAGTCCATACAGGTTGTGCGCGTAATTGCAGAGGGTGAAAAGCCGTACAGCCTCCGGGCCGAGCGCCCTGACAGACGCGGGTTTTATGAGAAACGGGATCGCCGCCTCTTTCGTTTTATTCAGCAGGGCCCGCCCGCGCGCATTTGCAGCCAGCACACGCAGATATGGCGGCGCGCCCTTTGCGTCCTCCGCGCCGACGCCGAGCGCCGCGCAGAGAAGCATCCGCCGCATGCGGGCCGTGGTATAGCGCTTCGTGCCGGCCGCGGCGGCGATCTCTTCAAGACTCCCGTCCGTGCGCAGGGCGTTATAGAGCCTTCGTCCTGCCCCGCCGCCCGCGTCCGGCAGGCGCTCAAAATCTTCCGCTTTCAGCATGTATAAGCGCGACAGCAGCGCGATTTCCAGTTTCTCCCGGCAGATCCGCTTCCCGTCGGCGTCGTCACGGCGGAAGAGCGCGGCTGCTTCCGGCGGCAGATAGTCCGATACATCCTCTCCCCTTTCGATCCCGGCTCTAAGCTGCATGGCGGAGGGGAAGGCGCCGCGCTCCATGCTGTCGTGGCCGCCGCCCTGCCGCGCGATGGCAAGCGCCTGCATCCCGGCGCCGCTTCTTCGGATGGCTTTCAGATACTCGACGGCAAGGATGTCGTTCGGCTCCGACAGGCGCTCCGCCGCATCCCCGAGCCGCTCGCGCGCGGCCTGCTGACGGGCGCGGGCAAAGGAGAGGGTTTCGTCCCGATCCATCCGCTCACGGATTTCGGCTACAGCCGACGGATCGAGCGAGAAAGCCGCAAGCGCTTTGAGCGCTTCCAGGTCGCCGCTCTCGCTGCCGAAGGCCAGGGTATCGCAGCCGGCGGCTTTGAGCATGGCGAGAGCCCCGGCGGCAAAGCCCTCGGCCGAACTCAAGCACCAGGGCAGCGGCAGCTCCAGCACCAGGTCGGCCCCGCTGCGGCAGGCGGCCTCGGCGCGGGTAAACTTGTCGTAAATCGCCGCCTCGCCCCGCTGCACGAAATCGCCGGACTGGGCGCAGACCACGGCCGTGTCCGCACCGAGTTGGCGGCGGCATTCCGCGATCATATAGAGATGGCCTTTGTGAAAGGGGTTATATTCACAGACAATGCCGACAGTCCGCAAAGCATGCACGCTCCTTAAAAATATTCTTGCTTTTTCCTGTAAATGTATTAGAATAGATACGAGCCTATTTTAGTTGACAAGCACCACAATTACAATAGAAAGGGAAGAAAACATGAAAATTTTAGTCATCAACGCCGGCAGCTCCTCCCTCAAGTATCAGCTCATCGATATGGAGACCGAACAGGTCATGGCCAAGGGCCTCTGCGAGAGAATCGGTATCGACGGCCACCTCAAGCACAGCCCCCTGGTCGGCGGTAAGCCCGTCTTCAATGAAGACGTCGCCATGCCCACCCATTCCGAGGCCATTGCCGCCGTTATCGAGAAGCTCACCAGCGAGCAGTACGGCGTTGTCGGTTCCATGAAGGAAATCGACGCTGTCGGCCACCGCGTGGTTCACGGCGGCGAGAAGTTTGCAAACTCCGTCAAGATCGACGACGACGTCATGGCCGCCATCGAGGAGTGCATTCCCTTCGCCCCGCTGCACAACCCCGCCAACATCACCGGCATCAAGGCCTGCCGCGACGTGATGGGTGATGTGCCCATGGTCGCCGTGTTCGACACTGCTTTCCACCAGACCATGCCCGGCAAGGCCTATCAGTATGCCGTGCCTTATGAATACTACAAAAACGACGGTATCCGCCGCTACGGCTTCCACGGCACCTCCCACCGCTACGTCTCCGGCCGCTGCGCAGAGCTGATGGGCAAGCCCATCGAAGAGCTCAAGCTCATCTCCTGCCACATGGGCAACGGCTCCTCCATCTGCGCCATCGACGGCGGCAAGAGCGTGGACACCTCCATGG
>Ga0310691_10000318_pt1 | contig 97174 bp, 82 predicted proteins | sample 176DNAGHGlowgp2_FD_203887 | JGI IMG/M metagenome (GOLD analysis project Ga0310691, IMG submission 203887) | Sheep rumen microbial communities from Palmerston North, Manawatu-Wanganui, New Zealand - 1766 DNA GHGlow gp2 (v2) (version 2) | ecosystem: Host-associated > Mammals > Digestive system >...
TCCCAGCTGGCAGAGCCTGTTTTTATATCGGTAACAGCAGCAATTTCCGGATGTGCCAGCGAGAAGCGGTCAAAGGCAGCCTGAACATCAGCTAAAGTAAGGCGCTCTGCACCGGTTCTCACCATATTTTTATGCTGTAAATGTACAAAAATCTCCTTCCAGAAATCTGCTTCGCTGTCACTATACTTTAATTGGCTCATTTTTTTATTCTACTATTAAAACTTAAAAGATGCACCTGCTTTCAAAATAGCAGTTGACGGAAAGTTTCCTTCAACGAAAATGTTGAATCTTTCAAAATCTGCCTTAAGACCAAGTACAGTTACATCAAATATCGGATTTACTCCTCCCTCAGGAACAATAAGTACACCACCGCTGACAGCATGATAAATCTTAAAATGTTCCCAGCCATACTGACCGGTTACCTTAGCCTGCACCGTAATTAAATTCAGAGGCTGAAAGCTTTCATAAGAAACAAAGCCGCCAACACCTAAGTGATCCCAGAAGAAATGGTTATAACCTGCAGAAAAACTTATAGCAAGCGTCTCTTTTTCAGCATTTTCTTCATTCTGACTGTTTGCAAGTGCGTCTGCAATTGCAAGAAAGGTACCGCTGAAAAGGCCTACAAAAGAGACTGTTCCAACAGTGAGGTATACTTCATTATTATTTTTTACTTTTTTTTCTGATTCAAATGCATCTACTTCCTGAGCAAAAAGCCCTGCAAATGCGAAGGAAATAAGCATAAATGTCATAATAATTTTTTTCATAGGAACCTCCTTGCAGCAAAAGTGCTGTAATTATAACACAAAAGAAACAGAAAACTGTTCCTTTTGTTACAAAAAACTTAAAAAGGAAGATATGTTACAGAAGAACCTGGTAGTTTTTCTATCCAGTATCGGGATTTTTCAAAGGAAAGTCTGCTGTCTAATATCCAGAGAACTGTGCCGTGGCCATTCTTAGCAGAATTTATAACTCTATAAGGCGGATTTCCTTCTCCATCTGTAAAAATTATCATTCCGCTGTATTCATTGCTATGCTGGATATAATACTCATAGGGTGCTTCAAAGCTGGTTCCGCCCCGCCCTTTTATTTCTTCCAGATTGATTTTACTGCGGCTGCCTCGGAAGGTAATGGGACTTGTATTTTTAAGGTTTACATCAAAAAAAATCAGGTCAATTTTTTCAATAATTCCAAGAAAAAAGAAATTACTGATTGCATGATAAAAGTTTGAAAAGTTTTCTTCTGTTATAGATCCGCTTACATCTACAGCAATTAGAATATTTGCCTTACGTTCATAGCGGCTGCCCATTGCAGAAAAGCCGTAGCGGCGGCTTGGTCTCATTCTTGTAAGGTGACGCTGAACGCTTACTATTTTTGCCCGAAATCGGGTAAGAGCACGTTTGTAGTCAAAGGAAAAATCTCCGCTTTCCCTCAGCTCAAGTGCGAGATTGCCGCCACTTTCTCCCCAGCCTTCATCAATATCTGCTTTTTGAATCTGATTTTTAATATTCTCAAGGGCTTCCTGATTTTCTTCCCAGAGCTCGCCGGCTTCTTCTGCCTCAAAGAGACCAGGAAGTTCTCCTTCCTGCCCCGCAGACTCGGAGCCTGCAATAGATTTTTCTATCAAATGAAGAAGGCGGCGGTACCAGCCTTCAAAAGGAAGTTTTTCCATAAGATCTATGCGGCCAAGCTGGGGATTACATTTTAGAAAAGAAATGCCTGGCAGCTCGTAAGGCAGAGCTTCTAAAGTCTGCTGGTCTATAACCTGGGAAATAACGACATCGCTGGCCAGCAGAAGAACCTTCTTTTTACAATTGTAAGGCTGACGCTCATAGGGGTGGCCAAGCAGGATTCGTGTAGCTTCAACCTTTAGGCAGGCCTGCAGCTGAGAATCTGAACACTTTTCCAGCAGAGCTGGATTATATTCAATGCGCAGCTGACCGCTTCTCATGGGAATAGAAAGAGATTTATTTTCCACAAGAGAATGAGAAGTCAGGATTGAAAAATATAAAGGCTGAGTCAAAAACCAGTTACGGCTTATTTCCGAAAGCCTTGCGGAAAGCTTTTGCATATTATAAATCCGAAATAGTTTCCAGCAGCTTTTTATAAAGAGGCTGGCAATGTTCGTTTATAAAGTTCAAAGTATCAGGATATTTTTCTACCGAGCAAAGAGATATAAAATGAGCAGCCGCCTCTCTATTGCCATTAAGCAGAAAATCACAATAATCATTAAGATTTTTTGCAATAAGGGATGTAGCTGCAGAGCTTTCACTGTTAACTCCAGCTTCAATAAAAGAGAAAAGACTTTCGCTTACCAGGCAGAGCTGGGGAACAGAAAGAGCGGAAAGTTCTTGGAAAGAGCTGCCAGTCCCCTCCTTTTCCGAACACAAAATTGATTTAGCAGAAGGAAGAGAAGAATCATTTACAAAACGGAAGAAAAGAGAAGCCGCCTGTGAGCCAACTATTCCGCTCACAAGAACAAGCTCCTTTTCGCTCAGGGACTTAAAGTTTTTTATGATATTTGAAGTACGTTCCCAGCTGCGCCTGTCAGGACTGCGGCTTAAACCGTCTGTATCATCAAGAGACGAATCCCCGTCAAGATACTCAGGATTTTCAGAAATAAAGTCAATTATGCGGGAATCAAGGCTAGCCCCGCGCGCCCAGTTAATCCAGTCTTCTACACTTGGAGCAAACTCATAAATATTAAAACGGCTGACCAGCGCGGGGTCGAGTTCAGTCAGCTGGTATTCGCTGCCGCCATTAACCGCACTTATAATACGGCTTCCGGCAGGCAGGCATTTACCTGCCAGCTTACGGTTAAGAGTAAGATCCATAACAGTCTGCAGGACCTCGGGACGGGCTCTGTTCAATTCATCCAGAAATAAAACAATAGGCTGGCCATCCACAGGAAACCAGTATGGCAGCATAAAGTCAGTACGGCCAGTTTTTTCGTCCAGGTGAGGAAGACCAATTAAATCTCCCGGGTCACTCATTTGGCCTAAAAATAAAGTAACGACTTTTTCACCGCGGGCGTCGAAAAAGTCTTCTAAAATGCGGGATTTTCCAATACCGTGCCGGCCAACAAGCATGATATTTTGCGAGGCCGGAGTATTTTCAAGAATATAGTTAAGCTGAGACGAATTAATTTTCATAATGAAAATCAGTCTACTTTATGAGACGAATATTATCAACAAAGAAGTGCGATTCTTTCATAAGAATATCCCAACTGTTGTTGTAAATAGAGATTCGTCTTACGTCATGAAGTCTGTCTGCGTACTTTTGCAGGTCAAATACCATGGTGTGTTTACCTTTTGGTAAATCATACTGGGCAAGGCTGCACCAGTTCCAGGAATCAGTTGCCTGAATAACTAAGGTAATGTTGTAGGTATAGTTTTCCGGATTATAAAAATCAAGGACAATATATTTAGAACCGGAAAGATCATTGGTTCCATCATAAAACCATACTCCAGATTTTGTAGAGTTTTTATCCATAACATCCATAGTCATTTCAAGCGAATGAGAGCCTTCCGAAGCCCATTCTTTTGAAATATTTGCGCCTGTAGAATTTTTTACAGAACCATACTGGTCCCAGTCAAAGCCTGCCCAGATCCAGTAATTACCTTTTTCAAAGCCGTCAAAAAGAACTGTAGTTCCTTCTGGAAGTTCTATATCTACCTGAGCAAAAAGCATAATGCTTGAAAAAATCATTAAAAATACAAAAGCAAATTTCTTTTTCATATTTTACCTCCAGTCCTATTCAACCTTGAACTTATTCATTGCATCACGAAGCTTTGCAATACTTTCAACGTTCTTTTCTACGTATTCATGAGCCTTCTTTGAAAGTTGACCGATTGCATCTGTTTTTTCAGTCATGTTCTTAACGTTAGTATTTACAGATGTTGTCATGCTTGCAATGCGGTCCATTTCATAAGAAACCTGCTTACTTCCTTCCATCATTTCGTCTGAGTCGTTCTTTACGTTTACCGTAATATCATTAATGGCATGCATAAGCTCAAGAACCTGCTCTCCACCCTTATTCTGCTGCTGCATTTCTTCATCAATGATAAGCTCCTGCTCACTTACAGTTTTTGTAAGTGCAAAGATGCTGTTGAACTGATTCTGTACCTGAATAGTAGACTCTGTGACAGTCTTAATAAGATCCTGAACATCCTTAAGCTCATTCTGAATTTTTGTACCCTGAGAGTTTGATTCCTCTGCAAGCTTGCGGATTTCACCGGCAACTACAGAGAAGCCCTGTCCGCTGTCTCCCGCATGAGCCGCCTCAATTGCCGCATTCATGGCAAGAAGGTTTGTCTGGCTGGCAATATTACGGATTACAGAAGAAGCTTCCTGAAGATTCTTTGAGCGGTCCTGAATTTTTGCCGAAAGGTCAGCCATGCTGTTGATGAGCGACTGACCAAGCTCAGAAGCCTGTTCAAGCTGATTCATAGAAGTTCTGTTATTATCAAGAATGTTAGAAACATTTCTGATATTTGCCGTCATCTGTTCGATAGAAGCCGCAGACTCAGTAACACTCGAAGCCTGAGTATCAATATTTTCATTAAGCTTCTGAATATTCTTAACAATCTGATTTACTACAGAAAGAGCCTCTTCTACACCAGCCGCATGATCCTGCATCTGCTCCTGAATGGCTTCAATACTTGAAGTGATATCTACTACAGCCTGAGAAGTCTGGCTCATAGATTCATTAAGCTCGTTTCCAATTTCATCCATTTCTACGCTGGAATTTTTTACATCCTTGATGGAAACAGAAAGCTTATCCATAGTCTTATTAAAGCTTTCGCACATTGCACCAATTTCGTTATTCTGTCTTGCGTGCAGGCGTACTGTCATATCACCATCACCTTCACTGATATTCTGAAGGGCTTCTACAGTAGTCTTAAGAGGCTTTGTAATTCCGGTAACAACACCGTATACAATAATCATTACAATAACAATCTGCAGGGCAAAGGCTATAATAATAATCCAGATAGTTTTCCAGGCACTTTTGTCTATCTCGTCTTCCGGAGTAGTGGTTACAAAGAACCATGATTTTCCGGAGCGGTCTACCTGAGCTTTAACAATTGTAACAAAGAGGTTCTGATTATTAAGTCTTGTGGAAAAGGCTTGTGTAGAATAATCAATATAACAGTCAGAAATATCATCGCCATCCTGTGCACGGCTGCCATCAGGCTTGATATAAACCGGATTAAAATAATTTTTCAGATTTGTATCAAGGAAGAAAGCCGATTTATTACCAGCCTGTGAACTGTCGGTAGATGCCAGAACCGCACCGCTGGAGGTTATGAATTCGCACTTCGTTCCATGGAAAATTGACTCTCCATCCATCATTCCGTCCAGACCGGAAAGAACAATATCAATTCCCGCAATACCAGAACGCTGACCGAGAGAGTTTTGAATCTGGCTGAAAACCTTTGCACTAAGCACTGACTCACCATCAAGAGTTGTAAGAACCGGCTCACTGATATATGAATAAGGTGTATTTGCGGCCTGTTCTATCTGAGCTTCAGAAAACTCTGTTACAATATCATTTTTAATACGTCCGTTTCTATCGCGGATGTAGTGAATTTTAAACTGTCCAGAAGGGTTATCATCATAATCTGCACGAAGCTTATCCTTATGGTCAAACATATTTGGCAGCCAGTAGGCCCAGGCAGAGTTTATAGTAGAAGATTTTACCATAGCACGGACGGCCTGTTCCGCTGCAGAGGCCCTCTGCTTTTCAGGAATTGCCCAGGTACCTCCTAAAAGTCCGGCAAGAGCTTCTGCCGCATTTACAACTTCCGTCATTCTGCGTTCTACCGAGATACTTTTTGCTTCACTTAATGTAATAATACTTTTAGTAATCTGTTCCTTGTTACTTCTCAAAACTGTCCGGCCAATAATAAAGGTCATAATAACAGAAACGAGAATCATTCCGATTCCAAGAGACAAAATGAGACTTAATCGGATTGAGGTTTTAGAGGAATTATTACCCATTAGTTTCTCCATAATACAGAATTTAGTATACTTAGAATAAACCTTGATTACTTTTTTTTCAATCTAAATAATGAAACAAAATTCCAAACTTATATTACAAATCTATATAAATAAAGGAATTATCAGTGGCTTTCTGCAGCAGCTTTGTCATCTTCCTTATGGAAGGCCTGTTTCTGCTCGTACATGATGTTATCTACGTTTTCGACAGCCTGTTCGAGGGTTAAATCTGACTGTGCGGGCACGGAATAGGTTCCTACGCTGGCAGAAAGGTTATATGGAAGGTGCATCACAGAAGTTTTTGATGCAAGTCTTTCCTTAATTTGAGTGCAGTAATCTTCACCATTGTAATTTTTACTGTTTCCTACAACCAGGAACTCGTCTCCACCATAGCGGATAACAAGCCAGTTTCTAGGCACGGTTTCCAGTACAGCGGCGGCTACAGTTTTTACGGCAAGGTCTCCGTGAAGGTGGCCGAACTGATCGTTAATATGCTTCATCTTATTGATATCAACAAAGAAAAGAACAGTAGTAAGACCATTCTTTTTGTTCTGGGCATAATATGGTTTTGCAAGCCTATCCATTCCCTGTCTGTTGAGGGCACCAGAAAGAGCATCGCGGGTTGAAAGCTTAAGATACTGCTGGCTCATCTGCTTGAACATGTTCTTTTTACGGAAGTGTTCAATACTTGTTCCAATGGAACGGGACCAGATGTAGCCGTAGCGGTTATTAATCATAGTAAGATTATTCTTTGCGACATAATAACCGTAAACATAAGAGTGATGATAAATCGGCAGAAACATAAAGGTCGAGCTTTCTTCGCTCTTCATCTTAGCAGGAATAAGGTCGCTGGTATTTATCATTTCGCGAAGATATTTTTTATTATCCTGAATTGAACAGATGGCCTGAACCTGAGTTCCGTAATTTAAGTTTTGCGGAAGATTTTCTGCTGAATTGATAAGTACAGAAGTCCAGTCTGATTTCATAAAAATACAGAAGTTTTCACCTTCAAAATTATGGGATTTTACAAAGTAGTTTTCGATATTCGTAAGCAGAGTAAATACATCTGCTGCTTCTGCAAAAATCTCTTCAAGAACTTCTATCTGTGTATTGAACTCATCTTTTTTATAGTCTTCATCTAGAAGATTAAGGGTCAAAATTGACTGCAGTTTTGTATTGACGTTTGCACAACCGCAAGACTGCCGCAAAACCGGTGTACTTTTTACCTTCAAAATTTGAGCAGGATTTACACCAAACTGCAGTCGGTTTATTACCTCTGCACCAAGAAGCTCTGCATTATTATGAACTGTTGTAAGAGAAGGACTTGAACACTTTGCTTCTGGAATATCATCAAATCCTATTATTTTAACTTTTTCCGGAACTGATATTCTGTTTTCATTGCAGACTTTTAGAAGCGCAAGAGCGATTAAATCGTTGGCACAACAAACAGCCTGGGGAAAAGTGTTTCCCGCCTTTATATAGCTGGCAAAAAATCTGTAAGCACAATGGTAATCGCTGTATTCAACAGAAAAAACTTTTTTTGCATCAAATTCTATCTGATTATCTTTTAAAACAGTGGTATAGGCCTTATATCGCTCGTTAATATCTACAGAAGCTTCCTTTCCTGATACATAAGCAATATCCCTTACATTATGCATTTGGATAAGATGATTTAAAGCTTCATAGGTTCCCGAATAATTATCTACTTTAAGACAGCAAATGCCTTCCAGTTTTTTATTAATGCTTATAGCGGGTTTTCCAGATTTTAAGATTCTAAGACGTTCGCGTTCGAGAATGCGGGCATTGCCGATTAAATCTGCAAGGACAACAATGCCGTCAAAATCTTCATAGTGTATGAGATTGAATATAGAAGCACCGGTATAATTTGGAAAGCCTGAATACTCTGTATAATTGTAGGTATTGAATAAATAAATATCTGTATTCTTTCCCTGAACAGCCTTCTGCATGCCTTCCATAAAATCTTTAAGAAAGTAAGTGCACCAGCCACAGGCAAGTACGGCAATCTTCTTCTTCATACCATAAATTATAACATGATTTTATATTACTTGCAAAAAAAAAGCCCCACATAAGTGTGGAGCATTATTGTAATTATTTATTCTTGTCCTGAATTATGAGGCGGCGCAGAGCTTCTACACCAACAGTGATTGCAAGTTCTGTATCGTGAGCCTGTTTGTTAGGAAGTCCTTTTTTAGCACGCTCCTGATTTGCAACTACCAGGAAGCAGGAACCTACGCGGACACGAAGGAACTGGCCTGCAATAAAAAGAGCGGCACTTTCCATTTCGGAAGCAAGACAGCCCATACGGAGCCAGGCCTGCCATTTATTTTCAAGCTCGTAGCTTACAGGCATAACTTCTGGTTCATGCTGGCCGAAGAAGGAATCCTTGCACTGAACAACGCCTGTGTGGTGCGGTGCCTTGAGTTCTGTGGCTGCGGCCACCAGGGCATTCACACAGTCCAGATTTGCTACAGCAGGATATTCGATAGGAGCGAACTCGCGGGAAGTACCTTCCATACGAACGGCACCTGTTGCAATTACGATATCACCGCCCATTACGTCTTCCTGCATACCACCGCAGGTTCCAACGCGGATAAAGGTGTGAGCACCGCATTTAGCAAGCTCGTCTATGGCGATTGCGGCAGAAGGTCCGCCGATACCGGTTGAGGTAACGCTTACAGGCACACCTTCGAGAGTTCCTGTGTAAGTTGTGTATTCACGAACGTCTGCAACAAGCTTTGGATTATCAAAGTGAGCAGCAATTTTTTCGCAGCGCTTTGGGTCGCCCGGCATAATAACGTATTTACCAATGTCTTGTGGACCAACGCCTGTGTGATACTGTTTTCCTGAACCTTCTGTGTAGTCTACCATAGTTTTTTTCTCCCCCGCTTAACCGCGGTAAAAGTTTATCAAACAACCTGCCAGAATGATCTTGCGCTCGTCGTCGGTAAGATCTCCAGTTGAAAGCTCAAACTCATTTACTGTGCCGTCGGCCTTTACTGCGTATGCTTTGCAAGATGGCAATTTGTCCTGAACCATCTTCTTTACATCCGGAATAAATACATAGTCACCGTTTGCAAATGGAAGATTCTTGTCTCCATCTTTGTACAAGAATGGAAGCATACCCCAGTTGATAAGGTTAGAGCGATAACGCTTTGTAGCATATTCATTTGCAATGTTTGCCCAGCCGCCGAGAACCTTCTGGCAGCTTGCAGCCTGCTCGCGGGCAGAACCGTCACCTGGTTTTACGGCGAAGATTGAGCTTCCGAGGCCTGCGGCTTCTGCACGGGCACCATAACCTGCAGAGAACTTTTCGAGAGCTGCCGCTGCAGTTTTTACTTCTGCCTTCACTTCATCACTGCCATCACGTACAGCCTTAGCGCGGCCAACATAAGCAGGGTCGCGACGGCTAAGTGTAAACTCAGCAAGTCCAAGTGGATTTGAACGGAAGGATGAAGTTTCTCCGGAAGGAATCAATTCATCAGTTGTAGTTACAGGGTCGTGAATCTCAGATACAATCTTAATAAGAAGATCGTCTGAAAGTGGCTTCATGCTTGGCCAGTCTTTAATGTTCGGACCAAACTGAATCTCAACTTCAGGATGGGCAACGCCCTTAGAATCGTATACGCGTTTTTCGTAAATTGCTTTATCAAAGAAATATTTCTTACCGCTGAACTCTGTGTCGAATTCTGTAGCAGCTGTAAGGAAGCCTTTGTTAGCTGCAGTTGCAGCGATAGAACGTGCATCCATAAGAGCAACAGAAGAAAGCTGGCCGTTCTGAATCTTTGAACCTTCGCGGTTAGGGAAGTTTCTTGTAGAGTGACGGATTGAGAAGGCTCCGTTAGCAGGAGTGTCCCCTGCACCAAAACATGGACCACAGAAGGCAGTCTTTACAACAGCACCGGCATCAATCAAAGCTCCAAAAGCACCATTCTTCATAAGTTCCATGTAAACAGGCATAGAAGCAGGGTATACGCTCAAAACGAACTTGCCGTTTCCGCTATCCTTGCCCTTAAGGATATCAGCTGCAGCGCAGATGTTTTCGAATCCACCACCGGCACAACCGGCAATAATTCCCTGGTCTACATAAAGCTTACCGTCAATAATCTTGTTGTGAAGGTTGAAATCAACCTTGTCGCCAAAGCTTACCTTTGCGCGCTTTTCTGCGTCAGTCAAAACATCATCAAGATTTTTATTTACTTCTTCAATTGTATAAGCACAAGACGGGTGGAATGGCATTGCAATCATAGGGCGGATTTCACTCAAATCAATTTCGATTGCACCGTCGTAGTAAGCGCCATTCTGAGGCTTGAGCTCTTTATAAGCACCTACTCTGCCATGAATTGCATACCACTCTTCAACCTTGCCGTCAGTTTCCCAGATAGAAGAAAGACAGGTTGTTTCAGTAGTCATTACATCAACACCGATACGGAAGTCAGCTGAAAGATTAGCAACGCCAGGACCGATAAATTCCATAACCTTGTTCTTTACAAAGCCGCTTGCAAAAACTTCTTTAATGATTGCAAGGGCAACGTCCTGAGGACCAACACCAGGAACAGGAGTGCCTGAAAGGTAAATTGCAACAACTCCAGGATAGTTTACATCATAAGTTTTTCCGAGAAGCTGCTTTGCAAGCTCTCCACCGCCCTCACCGATTGCCATAGTACCGAGGGCACCGTAGCGGGTGTGTGAGTCAGAACCCAAAATCATAGCACCACATTCTGCAAGCATTTCGCGGGCATACTGGTGAATTACAGCCTGATGAGGAGGAACATAAACTCCGCCATATTTCTGAGCACAGGTCAAACCGAACATGTGGTCATCGTCATTAATAGTACCACCAACAGCACAAAGTGAGTTGTGGCAGTTTGTCAAAACATAAGGGATGGGGAACTTTTCAAGACCAGATGCACGGGCTGTCTGAATGATTCCAACATAAGTAATATCGTGAGAAGTGATTTTATCAAACTTGATTTTAAGCTTTGCTTCGTCGCCGCTTGTGTTATGCTTCTGTAAAATTGAATAAGCGATTGTTTTTTTGCTGCCTTCAGCAGATGCTCCTGCCGCAGGGCTAAGTTTTCCGTTTTCATAAATTGCACCGGTTTGCCAGAGTTTCATTGTGATTTCCTTGTTTAAAATGTGTCATTCCCGGACTTTCCCCGGGAATCTTTGTTTTCATTGAGAATATCATATTTCGCAGCTTCAAGCAATCAATAAAAAATCTTCACAAGAATTGTTCCGATGATTGTCGAAGTAATTACGCTGGTAAGGCCCGGCAGCATAAAGCTGTGGTTGAGCAGGTACTTTCCAATTTTTGTGGTACCCGAACGGTCAAAGTTTACCGTAGCAATATCACTCGGATAGTTTGGAATAAAGAAGTAAGCATAAACACTAGGCATAACACCAAGAAGTACAGGCCCCGGAATACCAAGTTTGTAAGCCAGAGGAAGCATTGCCACAAGCGTTGCTCCCTGAGAATTAATAAGAACACTCACGGCAAAAAAGGCGAAGGCAATTGTCCATGGGAAGCGCTCGACAATACCTTTTAGACCGCTTTCGATTACAGGAAGATAATTAGAAAAGTAAGTGTCGGCTAACCAGGCAATTCCGTAAATGGCAACAACAGCAACCATACCACTCTGCCACACTGCCCCGCTCACAGCCTTTTTAGGAGAAGCCTTGGCAAAAATAATCATAATGGCAGCGGCGGTAATCAGCACAATCTGAATAATAAGATTCATTCCAAGGCGGCTGGTCTTTTCAGTACCGTCTGCGAGCTTTGTTATATACTGAGGGCGGATATCATGTCCCGCAATCTGCATTAGAGAATAGAAGACAATCAGCGCAATTGCACCAAGAAAAATGAAAACAGAAATCTTAGCCTCTTTAGAAACCTGCTTGTCCAGAACAGATGCATTAGAGCCATACATATAAGCCTTTGTTTCCGGGTCTGCCAGACGGGCCTGAAATTCTGGATCCTTGTCCAGGTCTTTTCCGCGTTTGTATGAAACAAGGGCTGCCATAAGAATACCGCAAAGGCAGGAAGGAATTGTAATTGCAACAACCTGAACATTATTAACATCAAAACCGTTTGCACCGGAAATTACGACAAAGGAAGCAACAGCCGCAGAAATCGGTGAACAGGTAATTCCTACCTGGCTTGCAATAGAAGCAACGGCGCAGGGACGCTCCGGGCGGATTCCTTTTTTCAGGGAGATGTCGGCAATAATCGGCATGAGGGTATAAACAACGTGGCCAGTACCAACAAGCACAGTTAAAAAGAAGGTACAAAGAGGAGCCAGAAAAATAATCTGGTTAGGATGCTTACGAAGAAGCTTTTCTGCCAGCTGAATGAGCCAGTCCATTCCACCCGCTGCATGCATCATTCCCGCACAGGTAATGGCCGCAATAATAATGTAAATTACATCAGTAGGTGGATTACCGGGCTTCATTCCCACACATAAAACCAGAATAAAAAGTCCGATACCGGAAATAGCACCAAGTGCAAGACTTCCATAGCGCGAGCCCACATAAAGAGCCGCGAGAACAACCAGTAATTCAAGAATCATTGCAAGTGTCATAATCACCTCTTGAATTCTATTTTACACGAGGAAATTCAATTTATCGAATTAGAAACTACCTAAGGCAGATCGAAATCTTCATAATTCTTATTTACATTCAGACGCTTTTTGTCGGTACGCTTGGAATGAGGCTTTGGACCATTTTTACCGCCGCCACTTTTGCTTTCCTTCGCCTTTTTTACATCTCCGTTTGTAAGCACGCTCATAGACTTTTCGCTTGCAAGGCGGCGTTTACGGGCATCACTTTCGAGACCTGTAGCGGCCGGAGCCTGCTTTATAAGAATATCATTCGCTGAATTGAGATGAAGGGCAAAATGAAGATTATTGTTTTCTTCTATATATAATATAGCGGCTTCTATATCTGTAAAGGCAAGACCGGACTTCTGCTTACCCTGAAGCTTTATATTATCCCTGATTTTCTTTGCTACCAGGGCTTCTGTTATTAAAGATTTTTCTGAAAGCTGAATAAGAGCTGCTGCAATTTCTTCCTGTATCTGATTCATATCTTGGATTATAACATAAAATACATTATCATTAAATTACAATATTTTTTATAAGAGCACTTTTCATGACATTAAAAGATTTACAGATTGGACAGTCTGGATGCATTTCTAAAGTTGGCGGAAACGGTGAGCTTCGCCAGCACTTTCTTGATATGGGTGTAATTCCGGGTACGGTGATTACTAAAATTAAAACGGCGCCTATGGGCGACCCGGTTGAATTTGATGTAAGCGGTTATGAGCTTACCATGCGGCTTGATGATGCGGCGAAGATTGAAGTTGAAGCAGAAAATTCGGTGGTTGAGTGCCCGTCAGGGCGTATCGAAACCACCGGCGGTGCAACCGAGCACCCAGGGCTTGGTGAAGGCGGACGCTTCCACGCTAAAGACGACGGAGATCCCCTTCCTGCCGGCACTACCCTTACCTATGCCCTTGTGGGAAATCAGAACTGCGGTAAGACTACTCTTTTTAATCAGCTGACAGGTTCTAATCAGCATGTGGGAAATTTCCCGGGCGTAACCGTAGACCGAAAAGACGGTCAGATTCGAGGCCAGGCAAACACTCTCGTTACTGACCTGCCCGGCATTTATTCCATGTCACCTTATACGAGCGAAGAAATTATTTCCCGCAATTTTGTATTAAACGAAAAGCCTAAGGGAATTATTAATATAGTAGACGCAACTAACATCGAACGAAACCTTTACCTGACCATGCAGCTGCTTGAGATGGACGTACCTATGGTAATTGCCCTCAACATGATGGATGAGGTTACCGGTAACGGTGGTTCAGTTGATGTAAACAAAATGGAGGAGCTGCTGGGGGTTCCGGTTATTCCTATTTCTGCGGCAAAAAATCAGGGTGTTGATGAGCTTATTAAGCACGCTATTCACGTTGCCCACTATCAGGAAAAGCCTCTTCGGCAGGATTTTTGTGATGAAAATACAGGAGGCGGTGCGGTTCACCGTGCCCTTCATGCGGTAATTCATTTGATTCAGGATCACGCAGAAAAAGCCGGCATTCCGGTCCGCTTTGCAGCAAGTAAACTGCTGGAAGGTGACAAGAGAATTGTTCACCAGCTTGATTTAGATTTAAACGAAAAGGAAACTCTGGAACACATTGCCCTGCAGATGGAAAATGAGCGGGGACTCGACCGCAGCGCCGCCATTGCAGACATGCGCTATGCCTATATCCGTAAGGTTTGCAGCCAGACCGTGCATAAGCCGCACGAAAGCCGAGAGCGAGTAAGGTCCCAGAAAATCGACGCCCTGCTCACCGGCAAATACACTGCCATTCCGCTTTTTATTCTGATTATGGCGGGCGTTTTCTTTTTGACCTTTAATGTAATCGGTGCCTTTTTGCAGGGGCTTCTGGAGCAGGGAATTGATGCGCTCACAGGTCTGGTTGATTCCGGCCTTAGTGCTGTTGGTGTAAACGAGGTTTTACACGCCCTTATTATTGATGGTATTTTCGCCGGCGTAGGCAGCGTGCTTTCCTTCCTGCCTGTTATTGTTACCCTCTTTTTATTTTTATCGCTGCTGGAAGATTCGGGCTACATTGCCCGTGTTGCCTTTGTAATGGATACGCTGCTGCGAAAAATCGGTTTGTCAGGCCGCAGCATTGTTCCTCTTTTGATTGGCTTTGGCTGTACGGTTCCGGCTGTTATGTCTACCCGCATCTTGCCTTCTGAACGCGACCGAAAGATGACAATTCTTCTTACACCTTTTATGAGCTGTACCGCAAAGCTTCCTATTTATGCATTCTTTACCGCTGCCTTCTTCCCCGGACGCGGAGGCCTTATTATGACAGGCTTGTATGTTCTTGGAATTATTGTAGGAATTCTTGCAGCCCTGCTTTACCGAAAAACACTCTTTAAGGGTGAGCCGGTTCCTTTTGTTATGGAGCTTCCAAATTACAGGCTACCGAGCGTTAGGAACACCTGCCAGCTGCTCTGGGAAAAGGCAAAGGACTTTTTAGAGCGTGCCTTTACAGTGATTTTTATTGCCACTATCGTTATCTGGTTTTTACAGAGCTTCAGTCCTCAGCTGCAATTTATAGAAGATTCTTCTCAGAGTATTCTGGCCCGCCTTGCAGGCCTGCTGGAGCCTCTCTTCCGCCCTCTTGGACTTGGTGACTGGAGAATCTGTACCAGCCTGATTTCCGGCGTTATGGCAAAGGAAAGCGTGGTTTCTACTATGGAGATTCTTTTTGCAGGCGGTGTTGCAAGCGCTCTTTCAAGCCGGGCCGCAGCAAGTCTTCTTGTTTTCAGCCTGCTCTACTCGCCTTGTATTGCCGCTATTGCCTCGGTAAAAAGAGAGCTGGGTGCAAAATGGGCCGTGGCCATGGTTGCCTGGCAGTGCGTTGTGGCATGGGTTTGCGCATTTGTAATATATGTAATATAATTTATCAATATTTATTTTATAGGAGTAAAAAAATGAGCAAATACGCAGGAACTCAGACAGAAAAAAACTTACAGGCAGCTTTTGCCGGTGAATCACAGGCAAGAAACAAATACACATATTTTTCAGCCGTAGCTGAAAAAGAAGGCCTCTCAAAAATCGCAGAAATCTTCAAGAAAACCGCTAACAACGAAGAGCAGCACGCTAAAATGTGGCTTACAGAGCTCGAAGGCATTGCAGACACAAAAACAAACCTTAAGAATGCAGCCGACGGCGAAAACTACGAATGGACAGACATGTATGTTGGCTTTGCAAAAACAGCAGAAGAAGAAGGCTTTGCAGAGCTTGCTGCAAAATTCCGTGCAATTGCAACAATCGAAAAGCGCCACGAAGACCGCTACCGCTCACTTCTTAAAGATGAAGACTCAAAGGCAGAGCTTGCTAAGAGCTCAGTAAAGGTTTGGGAATGCCTTAAGTGTGGTCATATCGTAACAGGCGAAAAAGCTCCGGACTACTGCCCTACTTGCGGCGAATACAACCAGTACTTCGAAGTTCGCGAGGACAACTACGACCTGATTTTGACATGGGGACGCTAATTCTTATATAATGGACTTACTATGGCAAAAATACAGATGAAAAACGCCATCGCAGAACTCGATGGCGATGAAATGACAAGAGTTTTATGGAAGGTTATTAAGGACGAACTCCTTTTACCTTATATTGATTTAAAAACAGAGTATTTTGATTTAGGTCTTAAGAGCCGCGACGACTCAAATGACAAAATTACCTACGAAGCTGCTGCGGCTATCAAACGTCTTCATGTCGGAGTTAAGTGTGCAACAATCACTTCTAACCAGGCTCGTGTAGAAGAATATCATCTTAAGCAGCTTACACCTAGTCCAAACGGAATTATCCGTGCAGAACTTGATGGAACTGTTTTCCGTGAGCCTATTTTTGTAAGCAATATCCACGGAACTGTAAGCTGCTGGAAAAAGCCGATCGTACTTGGCCGCCATGCTTACGGCGATGTTTATAAAAACTGTGAAATCAAATGTCCTACTGCAGGCCGTGCAGAGCTTGTATTTACAGGCGTAGACGGTATGGAAATCCGCAAGACTATTATGGATATGAGCGGACCTGGAATCATTCAGGGAATCCACAACCTTGATAAATCTATCGAAAGCTTTGCCCGCTGCTGCTTTACGTATGCCCTCGACAGAAAGATGAGCGTATGGTTTGGTGCAAAAGATACAATCAGCAAGACTTACGACGGAAACTTCAAGGCTATCTTCCAGCGTGTTTTTGATGAAGAGTTCAAGGCTAAGTTTGAAAAAGCTGGCATCGAATACTTCTATACTCTCATTGATGATGCTGTAGCCCGTGTTATGAGAAGCGAAGGCGGCTTTATGTGGGCAACAAAGAACTACGACGGCGACGTTATGTCTGATATGATTGCCTCTGCCTGCGGTTCTCTTGCCATGATGACATCTGTACTCGTTAGCCCGGACGGAAACTTCGAATATGAAGCAAGCCACGGAACTGTTCAGAAGCACTACTACCGCTACCTCAAGGGCGAAAAAACTTCTACAAACCCTGTAGCAACAATTTTTGCCTGGACTGGAGCTCTTGCAAAGCGCGGAGAAATGGATGGAACTCCAGAGCTCACAGACTTTGCAAAACGTCTTGAAAAGGCTACCCTTCAGACAATTGAAGAAGGCTATATGACTGGTGATATTGCAAGAATCGCAGAACCTGCTGCAAAGGAAGTTCTTGATTCATGGCAGTTTATTGCTGCAATAAAAGAAAGACTGTAGATTGCTTCGTCGCTGCGCTCCTCGCAATAACGTAACAGACAAAGCCCCGGTTATCTTACCGGGGCTTTTTTTTGTTGACTTCATAATTGTTTGCATTTAAAATAGTAAAACGATTTATGAAAGCTAAAATAAAAAAAATCCAGTTTCTTTCTATTATAATTTTTCTCGCAGCACTTATTTTTTTACTGATTTTTATTCTGACAAAAAATAAAAATAATACTTCTCATACAAAAAATGAAAACTCAGAAAAACTGATTCTTGGTTTTTCTCAGATTGGCTCCGAAAGTGCCTGGCGAACCCGCAATACACAGTCTATTTTTGAAGCGGCCGCTGAAAACGATATTCAGATTATTTTTGATGATGCCCAGCAGAAGCAGGAAAATCAGCTTAAAGCAATCCGCTCTTTTATTGTTTATCAGGTTGACGTAATTGCCTTCGTTCCTATTGTAGAGGATGGCTGGGATAATGTTCTCACAGAGGCAAAAGAAGCAGGCATTCCTGTAATTCTTGTAGACCGCCAGATAAATGCAGATCCTTCTTTGTATGCAGGCTTTCTTGGAGAAGATGGTCTCGAAGAAGGCCGCAGGGCAGCACGCTTTCTTTTGAACAAATGCCGCAACCGCACCGGTACTGTAAGCATATACGAAATGTCCGGTACCGAAAATTCTTCTGTGGTTCGTGACCGGGCAAAAGGCTTCCGCGAGGTTATATCAGCTGATCCAAAATTTCAGATTATTCATTCTGAAGACGGAGATTTCTTACGTTCCCGGGGAAAAGAAATTGCAGAAAATCTTATAACCAGCAGCCGCAGAAAAGACGGGCTTTATTTTGAAGGTCAGAAGATTGATGCCGTTTATTCCCATAATGATTCTATGACTCTTGGCATGCTGGATTCAATTGAAAACTACAAGGTTTATACGGGTAATACAATCATAATCAGTGTTGATGCCGAACAGAAATCAATTGATGCCTTACAGGCAGGAAGGCTTAATTGTGTTGTTGAATGTAATCCTAATCTCGGACCAAAACTTATGGAACTTGTAAAAGATATTGCAGAAGGAAAAACTATACCACGGGTTACCTACAACAGCGAAACAATGTTTACCGAAAACGATGATTTTTCTACCTACCAGCCACGCGGATATTAAGTGAGGAAATAATGAAGCACAACAGAAGCCTCAGAAAAACCCTCCTCCTGACTTACGTATTCCTTCTTTTTATCACACTCATTCCTTCAATTTATTCGGTACTTACCTTTCAGATTCATACAAATAAATACAGTCAGATTATTAAAAATGTCAGTTCAGCAAATAAAATAAGCTCCATAGCAAAAAATGAACTTCCATCAGAGCTCTGGAATATCATCTGTGGAAAGAAAGAGATTGTTGAAGCTGATCACAACAAAATGCTGGATGAAATTAATTCAGGTCTTTCTCTCATGCTTCTAACAAACAATAATAATGAAAGTCTTGAAAAGCTTGAGGTTGCAAATCGAGCCTATACTACCCTCAGACGAAATGTTGACATACTCATTCTCCAGATGGAAAATGGTAGTCCTGTTACACAAAATGAAGCTACTCTTGATGAAATCAGAACCATTACATCTCTTTTTTCTGATATCATGCAGGATTTTATAGTTACTGAAATTGATTTTGCAGATCAGACAAACCATTCTCTCAGAAACACATCAATTATACTTACAGCCATTCAGATTATCATTACCATTCTTGCAATTCTTGCCTCTATAAACAGTTTTATTACAGTTTCAGGCGCAATTCAAAAACCAATTTCTGATATGGAAAATCTTTCTACAAAAGTTGCAAACGGAGATCTTAATGCCCGAATCGATATTCCTCATGTAAACGAACTCGACACCCTTGCCGGAAACCTTAATACCATGACTGAGCAGATTGATGTACTGATCAGAAAGAATATGGAAGAACAGAAAAACTTCCAGAAGGCAGAAATGAAAGCTCTTCAGGCACAGATTACCCCGCACTTCCTGTATAACACTTTTGACACAATTGTCTGGCTTGCAGAAGAAGAGCATACCGAAGAAGTTGTAAAAATCACAAAAGCCTTTTCAGACTTCCTCCGTATTTCCCTAAGCCGCGGTCACGAATGGATTACCATTTCTCAGGAACTGGACCACATTAAAAATTATCTTACCATTCAGAAAATCCGTTATGCTGATATTTTGAATTATACGATTGATGCTGATGAATCTCTTATGGAATATAAAATCATAAAGCTTGTACTTCAGCCTCTGGTTGAGAATGCTATTTACCATGGAATAAAAAATAAACGGGGACGTGGCATTCTTAAAGTAAGTATTCATTATGCAGATGAATCACATCAAAAAATATGTTTTACTGTTGAAGACAATGGAGCGGGCTTTACGGAAGAAAGACTTGGACAGGTGCGTAATGAGCTTAGAACAGGCGCAGAGGATTCTGAAAAGCTTTCATCTGTTTATGGTCTTTACAATGTAAATAAAAAGCTTAAACTATATTATGGTGAACAGACCGAAGGTATTATAATTGAATCTGAAGCAGGAAAAGGAAGCAGAATTTCCTTTACCATTCCAATATTCATAGATGTACCATATACAGGAGAAAGCAATGTATAGCGTTTTTGCCGTTGATGATGAACCTATTGTACTCGAAGGAATCCGCTCTAAAATTGACTGGGAAGGCAGCGGCTTTACTTTTGCAGGTGAGGCAACTGACGGTGAAATTGCCCTCTCCATGATTCACGAAATTAAACCTGATATTTTAATCACTGACATCAAGATGCCTTTTATGGACGGTCTACAGCTGGCAGAAGCAATTAAGCGCACACAACCCTGGATTAAAATAATCATTCTTTCCGGCCATGATGAATTTGACTATGCAAAAAAGGCTATTTATATCGGAATTGAAGATTATCTTTTAAAGCCTTTTACTCCAGATGAACTTCTTTCAAGCCTGAATAAAACTGCAGCCCAGATTGATAAGGAACGCAAGCAACTGTCTGATATTTCCCGCCTCCGCGAAGAGCTTAAATCAAGCGAAGCTCTGATAAAAAAAGATTTTCTTAACAATCTTGTTCACGGTTCAGAAGAGATGAATACTGTAATTCAAAAAAGTTCTGAACTTGGCCTTAATCTTATTTCCCGTTATTACAAGGTTCTTATAAGCCGTATAGAAAGCCGCAGTGGAAACACTCAAACTCAGCAGGAAGCCTGCTCCCTTTTGAACTCTTACTCAACTGCCATTAACGAGGCTGTTTCTTTCTTCCATCACTCTAACCTTCTTGTCTGCATTTTTAAGGGAAGCACACAGACAGAACTTGATGATAATACCTTCCGTGCTGCAGAAACCATAAGCCATATCGCAACAAAAAATGAAGACTGTACAGTTCTTACGGCAATGGGAAAAACTGTTGAACATCTTTCTCAGCTTAAGGCTTCATATGAAGATGCCAAAAAGATTCTCGAGGCAAACAGTATTAAAGAAAACAGGATTATCTCTTCAGACGACCTTACAGATTCTGCTGGAGATGGCTCTGCTACAGATGCTCTTCTTGATTTGAACGAAGGAGACCCGCTTGTTGATAAACTAAAATATGCGGCCAAAGGTGATATACAAAGTATTATAGAAGAATCCATGGAACTGATAAAAAAGAACCCTGACCAGTTTAATGTATTTGCTTCCTATCTTTTAGTTGATTTGATTTTTGCAGTTTCCAAGCTGGTAGAAAAACTTGGCGGAAATATTAAGGAATTAAAGCCAGAGATTTTGCAACGTAAATTTATTGATGATGCAGTTTCTGATGAGACTCGCTTTACAAAAACACTAGAACAGGTTTTAAACTTTGCCCTTGAATACCGCGACTCAAAAGTTACTGGAAAATATGCTGATGTTATTCTGAAAGCAAAGCGCTACATAGAAGAAAACTATGCAGATCAGAATACAACACTTACAACTGTTGCAGAAGAAGTAGCGTTAAGCCCTAATCACTTTTCTACAATCTTCTCTCAGGAATGTAAAACAACCTTTATAGAATACCTAACGAACGTTCGTTTGGAAAACGCAAAGCGTCTTATGCGGGAAACTGATATGAAGGGCTATGACATTGCCTACGAATGCGGCTTTTCAGACCCCCACTACTTCAGCTACATTTTCAAAAAAAATACGGGGCTTTCGCCCCGTGAATACAAACTTAGTACTGAACGTTAGCCCGCCATATTACCAAGCTTCTTCTTACGCTGTGAAAGAATAACACTCTGCAGGAGGATAAAGAATGCCAGCATAAGACCTGTGGTGATAGACTGCCAGTATGGTTCACGCAATCCAGAAGCAACTACGATGTTATTAATTGTCTTAAGTGACATAACACCAAACATAGTTCCTACTACACTACCTACACCACCGCTAAGCAAGGTTCCTCCGATAATCGAAGAAGCAATAGCCTGCATTTCGGCAGCCGTAGCGTTAGAAGCGTTTCCCGCACCTGTATGCAAGAGGTAACAGAAGCCAGCAATTCCGGCCAGCAGTCCACAAAGAATGTATGCAAAGAACTGAGTTCTACGAACGTTAATACCGAGCATCAGGGCAGATTCTGTATTTCCACCAACAGCGTAAAGGTTTCGTCCAAAACGAGTCCACTTGAGCATAGCCCAGAGAAGCAACACTACCAGGAGTGCAATTACTACACCAACTTCAATAGAAGCCGGAATCCAGTTTCCATTACGTGCATAGCTTCCAAGGAAAGGAATATCTATATAGAAATCCTTTAAGTCAAGGAAGAGCTCATTGTTAGCAGTTCTTGGAACCTTACTTACGATAGTAGTCATACCACGTGTAAAGAACATACCTGCAAGTGTAACAATAAATGGCTGAATCTTAAGGAAAGAAACCAGATATCCCTGAACAAGCCCCATCAAAAGACCAATTCCAAGTGAAATAACGATTGAAGAGAAAATGCCACCATTATGATCTTCCATAAATACTACAGAAGCCATGGTAATAAGTGCTATAGAACCACCAACCGAAATATCAATTCCACCGGTAATCATAACGATTGTAAGACCACAAGCCGCAACAATCAGATAAGCATTGTTGTTAAAGAGGTCAAGGAACTGCTGAGGATTTAAGAATCCGCCGCCCCAGATAATCATTGCAAGCAGATACATTCCTACGAAAGTACAGATTGTAATTGTAAGAAGCAGAGCTGTATTTGAAAGCGGCTGTCTGTTTTCTTTTTTACCAAAGAGATTTGTAAAAATATTTGCCATAATTATCTAGCCTCCTTCTTTGCAACAATCTTATCTTTAAGCTGACCAATCCATGCCTTAACTACTGGAGAACCTGCAACTACAATGATGATAATTACAACAGCTTTGTAAGCCTTTACAGCAGTAGAAGAAACCTTCATTGCATAAAGGGTAATTGTAAGAGCCTGAATAATGTAAGCACCAAGAATAGAACCGGAAAGCTTAAACTTACCGCCGCCAAGTGAGTTACCACCGATAGCAACCGCAAGAATGGCATCCATTTCTATATCAAGAAGGATTGTTTCATGGTTGATAAGACCAATACGACAAACGTTGATAGAACCAGCCATTGTTACACATACACCAAGAATTACAAATACTGCCAGCTTCCAGATAACCGGATTAATACCGTTGAGTTTTGCCGCACGCTCATTAATACCTACAGCCTGAATGTAAAGACCAAGTGTTGTCTTTTTCAGAAGAAGATTTATCAGCAGAATGAAAATAATAACTACAATAATAGGAGTTGGAATTGCAATATGCGGAATAAATCCTCCGATGTAGGTAAGCAGAGGGCTTTCTACGTTTGGAGTAGCACCACCATTAATCCAGTATGCAATTGGACGTCCAGCTGTATACAGAATCAAAGAGGCAATCATCGGTTGAATATTAAACTTAGCGATAAGAATACCATTAAAAAGACAGAAGAGAATTGCAACGATACATGCAAGAATCAAACCAATAATGATTGTTCCAACATTAATGTTACCTGCTCTCAAAACCTTTACAAATACAGAACCCGCAATTGCGGCTGCCGCACCGATGGAAATATCCTGTCCCTTTGTAGCAGAGGTTACCAGTGTCATTCCTATAGCAAGAATAACAAGCTCTGAAGCACCGTTCAGAATACTGATTAAGTTACCGGAAAGAACAGTATTACCCATATTGTTTTTCTTAATTACAATAGAAAAGAAACTTGGGTCACGAATAAGGTTGAATACAACCAATACAATCAGGGCAACAAGCGGAATTGCAAGCTGCGACTGAAAAAGTTTTTTAATCTGATTTACGATTTTATTAGCCATTTTGTGCCTTGCCTCCCGCAATAGTCTGCATGATTACATCCTGTCGCAAAAGATCATCTTTAAGCTCACCAACGATTTTTCGGTCACGCATAACGATGAGTCTCTGACAAACAGAAAGCATCTCTTCAATTTCAGAAGAAATAAAGGTAACACTTACCCCCTCTTCTGCAAGCTTAAGTACAAGCTTCTGAATCTCGATTTTTGTACCAACGTCAATACCACGGGTAGGTTCATCAAGAATCAGATATTGTGGATGGGTCAAAAGCCAGCGTGCAAGAATAACCTTCTGCTGGTTACCACCCGAAAGTGCTTTAATAGGAGTTTCTTTTGAAGCAGTTTTAATCTGAAGCTGTTCAATAAACTCGTCTGCAAGTTTTTCCTGTTCTGCACGGGAAAGAGGTTTTGTAAAGCCGTTGAGAACCTGCAGGGCCAGAATAATGTTTTCGCGAACAGAAAGATCCTGAATAATTCCGTCTCCCTTGCGGTCTTCAGGCAGATAACCAATACCGGCCTTCATGGCTTCTTTAGGATTATTGATTTTTGTGTCTTTTCCATTTACCTTTACCTTTCCGCCGGTAACACGGTCTGCAGCAAAAATCGCACGAACACTTTCACTACGTCCGGAACCAAGAAGACCTGTAAAGCCGTTTACTTCGCCTTTGTTAATAAGGAAGTCGAAAGGTTTTACACCTTCAGAACTTGAAAGACCTTCAGCCTCATAAACAACCTCACCTGCTCCTGAATAAGGACGCTTCTGATTCTTGAGGTTTGTCATATCTTCCATATCTTTTCCAAGCATGGCAGAAATCAACTTTACGCGAGGAAGTTCACTTACAGTATATTCACCTACAAGTTCACCGTTTCGCAAAACTGTAATCTTATCACAAACTTCATAAACCTGTTCAAGGAAGTGAGTAATAAAGATAATACCTACTCCACGGCTCTTGAGGTCACGCATAAGTGTAAAGAGAAGTTCTACTTCATTTTCATCAAGAGAAGAAGTTGGTTCATCGAGAATAAGAACCTTACAGTCCATATCAACGGCACGGGCAATTGCAACCATCTGCTGAACTGCAAGAGAGCAGGTTCCAAGCTGCTGACCTGCTTTTGCCGGAATGTTTAATTTTTTAAGAAGCTGATCTGCTTTCTTTTCCTGGGCACGGCGATTTACAAACTTGTAATTTCCGCGACCTATATACATATTCTCTGCCACTGTAAGATTAGGACAGAGGGTAATTTCCTGATAAACTGTAGCAATACCAAGGTTCTGGGCATCTTGTGGAGAACGAATAACAGCTGGGCCTTGACAACCTTCAATTCTGATTTCACCGGCATCCTTTTCGTAAACACCGGTAATAACCTTAACCAGGGTTGATTTTCCCGCACCATTTTCTCCCATAAGCGCATGAATCTCACCTTTACATAGAGTAAAGTCTACATTCTGCAGGGCTTTTACTCCGGGGAATTCCTTGTAGATTCCGCGCATAGATAAAACAACATTATTTTCCATTTATTTGTACCTTTGTCATCCTGAACTTGTTTCAGGATCCTTTTTTTAGATTCCGAAACAAGTTCGGAATGACGTAAGTCTTCAAAAAAAACGGCGTAAAATATGTACCACACACTTTACGCCGTAATATTTACAAGAGGGGGTTGGTATTAGTCACCAAGACCGTATGCATCGATATCAGCCTTAGAGATTGTCTTAGCATCGAATCCCTTTTCATCAGAAATAATCTTCTTTGAAGGAACCTTGCCAGACTTAATCATGTTTTCGATTACAGCAGCCTGGAATGGAGAACACTGTCCATCATAGTTCCAGTTACCAGCGAGCAATTCGCGGAGAGCCCACTTGTTGCAGTCGAATCCCATTACGATAACTTTACCCTTTACACCGTGTGTGATACCAGCTTCGTCGAGAGCTGCAACAGCACCCTTAGCCATACCATCATTTTCAGCATAAATTACGTTGAAGTCTTCTTTAGAGTTGATAACTGATTCAACAATCTTCTTTGCTTCAGCTTCGTCCCATGTAGCTGTCTGCTGAACAACCTTCTTCATAGATCCCTTAGCAAATTCAGCATCCAAAGCACCTGTACGTCCAATCTGAGCATCAGATCCCATAGCACCCTGAATATGGATTACTTTGTATTCTGGGAGTTTCTGAGCCTTGAGCCAGTTTACAGCTGTTTCACCTTCTTTAGCCATGTCTGAAACAACAGCAGCTTCATAAAGGTCTTCTTTTACATTAATCATGCGGTCAAAAAGGAAAACTTTAATTCCAGCTTTCTTAGCCTTCTTAAGAACTGAAGACCATCCGTCTGTTGCAGCAGCAGAAAGAAGAATGTAGTCAACACCATCTGTAATGAACTGAGAAGCAGCATTGAGCTGTTCATCATTCTTAAGACTGTAGAAAGTCTTTACATCATAACCTTTAGCTGCTGTAAATACAGTTTCAAAGTCTTTTACGTTAGCAGCACGGTATCCTGATTCTGATGGTGGATTGTTTACAATACCAATCTTAATCTTACCATCACCAGCCTTTGCCTTCTTTTTTGGAGCGGCAAACAATGATGCTACACACATAAGTGCAACAGCAATAATCACGCTTTTTTTCATCTAATTTTCCTCCTATAGATGCTTTTTTAGATTACATGGTAACTATAAGCCTGTCAGAAGGATTTTTGAATGAAGATTTTTAGGAATTTTTGTATGAATTTTTAGGAATTTGAAAAAGTTTAAGGATTAATGGTTGGAAATTTATTTAAAAAAGTTAGAAATTTTACGATGCTTGTCATTCCCCGGCTTGACCGGGGAATCTAGATCCTCGGGTCAAGCCCGAGGATGATACACTACTTATGACAAATGCGTGTCTGGCACTCTTTGTAAATTGCAGCAGTCTTAGCAACTACATCAGCAGGAATTTCCTTAATGTTAGGGTCGCCGGCAAGATTGTGCTCCTTAAGCCAGTCGCGAACGAACTGCTTGTCGTAGCTTGCAGGACTTCCGCCAACTTCGTATTTTGAAGCATCCCAGAAGCGGCTTGAATCCGGAGTCAAAACTTCATCACCAAGAACAAGCTCTCCATTCTCATCAAGACCAAATTCAAACTTAGTATCAGCAATGATAATTCCGTTAGCCTTAGCGTGTTCATAGCACTTCTTGTAAATTGCAAGAGCAGCCTGCTCGATTTTTGTTCCAAGCTCTTCGCCAAGATCATCTTTCATATACTGCAATGTAACGTTAATATCATGACCTTCGGCAGCCTTAGTAGAAGGAGTTACGATAGGCTCGTCTAACTTTTCAGCCTGCTTATATTCCTTGTCAAACTTGTGACCAAGGAAAGGCTCGCCCTTCTTGTAAGCCTCGTACATAGAACCAAACATATATCCGCGGACAATTACTTCGTAAGGAATCATCTTAAGCTTCTTTACAAGAATAGTGCGGCCTTCAAACTCAGGTTTCTGGAACTCAGCAGGCATATCCTTCAAATCACTTGAAATCATGTGATTCTTAACAATGTCCTTAGTGTAATCAAACCAGAAGTTAGCAAGAGCGTTGAGCACCTTACCCTTGTCGGTAATCATAGTTGGCAGAATAACGTCAAATGCAGAAATTCTGTCAGTTGTAACAATTACCATGCGTCCATCTTCAAGGTCATAAACCTCGCGAACCTTACCAGAAATAATTTTCTTCATATACATCCTCTATTTCTATTTACTCAGCAAACCGCCGAATTTTATTCCAAAACGTGAACACAACACATTATACTGATTTTCTTCCTCAATGTCACGGAAGCCGGTTATAAACAAATTTGGAGTTCCACCGGTGGTTGAGTAGCCCGAAGGGCGTATCGAAACCACATTTTTTACGGTGGTTTCGATACACTCGCTGCGCGAGCACTCAACCACCTCGAGTGCATGTCTCACAACACCATCTACCGAGTCCACCACACGAATATCCGGTTTACAGGCTTCGTCAAATACATCAGTAAAATTCAAAAAGTGAGTACAGCCTAAAATTATTGCATCACACCCCTGGTTGCGGAAAAAATCCACCGCAGGCTTTACGGCTTTAAGGCATTCTTCCCGGCTTGCAGTAAAAGCATTATGTTCAATAAAAGAAATCAACTCCGGGTCAGGACGGTTTACAATCGTACAATCGCTGGCAAACTTATTTTTCAGCTCAATATTATAAGGATTTTCGCAGGTAGCCTTTGTAGCAAGAAGACCTATGCGGCGTTTTTTAGAAAGACTTGCTGCAAGCTTAATGGCAGGCACAGTTCCAACAAATTTTACATTCGGAAAAGTCTCACGCAAAGATTCCAGTGCATTTACGCTCATTGTATTGCAGGCGACAACAATAACTTTTGGTGCAAACTGCGAGTTAATTTTTTCTACAAGCTCAGTTACACATTTTACTACCTGCTCGTGAGTCTTTTCACCATAAGGAAAGTTTGCAGTATCAGCTACGTAGACACATTTTGTCTCCGGGGCACGCTGCAAAAGAGTTGTCATATAAGGAATTCCGCCAACGCCGGAATCAATAAATACAAAGTCTGTCATATTTTTTTATTCTATATAGATTGCTTCGTCGCTGCGCTCCTCGCAATGACGTCATTGCGAGCCGTAGGCGTGGCAATCCATTTTCATCAATTAAATAAAGCGTTGAAGGCATCGCGGGCAGCATCTGCCTTGGATTTACCGGAAGAGATGCCCGGGTCAAGCCCGAGCATGACACGTGCACGGAAATAATCGCAGAAGTTTCCTCTTTCCTTGTCATTTACAAAGTCGGCTGAGCTTTCGCGGCAATCATTGTGTGCCCCGCTTTCATAAAAGTCGCAGGCCTTGCAGACATGCAAATCAGCATGACAAGACGGACATTCGTCTCCGCGTACAGGCTTTTCTATATTCGTTTCTTTTCGGCATTTCCAGCAAATCATGATTATATAGTATCATTTTTTAGCATTTTCTACTATAATAAAATTATGTTCACGCAGAATAAGTGCCTTGTACATTACTGCCGCAATCTCGCTCTTTCCACCTTCGATAAGGACGGAAACATAACAGACGACAAAAACTACTGTCTGGATCATATTCCGGATCCCGGAAAATTCAAAGCAGATATCTACAAGTATATTTCTGAACATGACAAAATAGTAGGTCTCAATGTAAGCGGTCTTTTATTTTCAGACATAGACCTTTCAAACAAAAAGTTTTTCGGCTGCACCTTTACAAACTGTACTTTTAATAACATCAGTTCAAGTAACGTTCTGCTCCGCATGTGCATTTTTGATTTTGCAATTTTCAACGACTGCTCTTTCATCAAAAGTAATTCACTCTTTACCTCTTTTTCCGGTGCGACTTTTACACATACGCTTTTTACTTCCAGTGATATCATTCAGAGCAATTTCAACGGTATTAAAGCCTATCAGTCTTCCTTTGATGATTCAGACCTTTTCAGCAGCCGCTTTATTGCCGCAACTTTGACAGATACTTCCTTCAGAAACTGTAACTTAAAAAAATCATTGTTTTACGATTCAAAAAGAAGCAATGTTTCTTTCAAAATGTCAAACACCCGTGAGGCCCTTTTCACTCCAGAAGGAAAAACTCCTCTCGAAAAAGATTTGTCTTTTGGTAATTCAATTGTAGATGGAGACCGCTTATGAAAGTTTACTTCCATCTGAATCTGGGCGGTTTTTCTAACTGCTATATTGTTGTAAATGAAAAGACTTCTGAAGCCCTTATCATAGATCCGGGAAAAATTACAGAAGAAATAATTTCTCGTATAGAAGATAATCATCTTAAACTGGTTGCAGTTTTGATTACCCACAATCACGGATCTCATGCAGGAGGACTTCACACCCTGCGTAAAATATATTCGCCAAAGATTTTTGCAGCCGACTGGGAAGTAGCCGGTGAAGACACAACTGTAATTTCCGGAGACGGCACAATTAAAATTGCCAAGATGATTGTAAAGTATATGTCACTTCCAGGACATACAGCAGACTCAGTTGTTTACGAAATCGGTAACATCATGTTTACAGGTGATATTCTTTCGGCTGGCGAAATAGGAAGTACAAACTCAAGTTATTCAGAATATATCTTAAAATCAAATATCGAAAAAAAGATTTTCTCTCAGCAGGACAATTTAATTTTAATGCCGGGCCACGGACCTCCAACAACACTCGGAGCCGTAAAAGCCTTTACTGCAGACTTTAAGAATATGATCCAGAGTCCGCAGAATGACAGAGTACGAACTTAACGGTTTACCAGCGCAATATTACCGCAAACAATTCCGTACTTATCATAAACAAAATCATTAAGGGCTGTGGCTGCATCTTCAAAGCCACGGCCTTCTGTTTTTCTGATATAGGCAGCAAGGTCTGGAGTAAACTTTATTACAGTGCCGCGGTTAGCAAGATGTACAAAATACTTTGCTACCTCAGAAAGCCGCTGCTGCATTATGTAAGCCATAAATTCATTGTGCATAAGATATTCGTCATTAATGTCATAACCAAGACTTGGCTGAGACTTAAAGTAATCAATAAGGAAGTCTCGCGAGGTCGTGTCGAAGGTATAATAAACTGCAGAAACAAAATTACGGAACTCTGCATCGCGGAAGAAAATTGTATGCCAGCCTTCATGAGCAAGTAAGTTTGTACGGCTCCAGCCAGGTGTTTCCCGGGAAATTGAAACAAGGCCTCCTTCATTTGCCTTTACATAAATTCCGTCATCTTCAAAAAGTCCGTTATGAATAAGAATTCGTTTGAGTAAAAGTTCTTCTTCATTCAAAGGGAAATTAAGCTCTGTGGCCTTATTAAAAAATCTCGCCATTGATTCTGCACTATAATCGTGAGCATTATAGCCGTGCATATCACCAAGTTCTTCGTTAGTCAGCAGGCGGCCTTTGTAGCCCTGTTTTTCTACAAAGAAAGCAAGACGGCGGAAAAGCCTGTCCTGAACTTCATAATTTCTTGTATCAAAAAAGAGAATCTGAGGAAAGCGGTCCCATTCGTAAATCTCGTAATCAAGTGTTCGCCATTGAGAACTCTTGTAATTTAAGATAAGTCCCGGATCTGTGCGGATTGGTTCCAGGATCTCCCCTTCTTCGGATGCAAGAGCTTTTGTCCCCCGCATAATAAGAGATTCAACACAATTTGCATTTTCTGCAAGTTCGGTACGGGAAAAAGGTGCGTTTAAAGCTGCAGCTGGAATTATGATTTCGCGTGCAGCACTTACATTATTGATGTAAAGTTTTTCACCGCCAGCATTCATCAGAATTTTTACAGAATGCTCACGGGTAGTTTTGAGGTCTGGATTTTCGGAAAGCACCAGTCTGTACTCAGGCATTGTCTGTTTTGCATTACTTTGAACCGGGAATACCATAGAAGTTCCGGAAAAATCAAAGCCCTTATTTTCAAAATCAACAAGGCCTCCGTTGCAGGCAAAACCATAAAAAGGAATTTCTTTTGTTACATCAAAACCAATTTCTGCAGGAACAACAGCAGCTGCAACAATCCTGCAGCGCACACTGGAATAAACATAAAATCCGTTAGGAATATATTTTTCAATATTGTCATTTTTTTGAACAGCAAAAGAAAGGTCAAAGACTTCCGGAGCTTTTTTTTCATCTCCCTGAATCTGAATGCGCTTTATATCAGGGTACTTTTTCTTTATGTATTTTCCCTGAATCGTAAAATCGTCATTTCCTAAAAAACCGTATCTGAATACAGTTTCTGCATCAGATTCCAGAAGCTGCTTTTGCTTTTTTGTAGGAATAAGCTGAAGGCATACGGTTAATGCTACCGACCCATTTTCCTGATAAGTTTTATAAAAATAATCTTTCTGCTCTTTAGAAAATTTGAAGTTGGCATAACCTTCGTTTACAGTACCTTTTGAAGCAGCAGAATCCAGGGCATAAAGCCTTGTCATTGCCTGATTACCACAAACAATACGCACTGCTGACTTATTTTTGTTTGCAAGAAGAATAATTCCGGCAATAATATCAAGTAAAAGAAAAACACTAACAGCAACAGAAAGAATCCATTGAGATTTTGTCAATTCAGGTAATTTTATATTTGGTTTTTGTAATTTAAGATTCAACTTAGGCAACTTCATGTTTAAAACTATACCAAATATACAAAAAAAGTTATACTCCCCTTATGACCGCACTTTTAATGCATCCTAATGATGAAGTATTTTTCACTGATTTGCAGAAAGAAATAATCGCAGCCTTATACGAAGATGGAAGAATCATTTACAGCAAACTCCCCCTCTGGATTGAGCTTGGAGATTTTAACCTCAAAGACAAGGCTTTAATACAAAAGGTGCAGATTAGAGAATTGAGTTTTTCCGGAGAAACCATATACTGCCCGGTCTTGATTGAATGCAGCAATGTGCAGATTAATTCCAAACTAACGTTAGTTTGTTTACACAAGGGTAAAATTTTTACAGATTCAGAAATCGCGGCACTAAAAGAAAAGCCGGTAAGACAGCTTAAAGTCTTCCGGCTTGGTCTTGTGCAGGACGAAGGCCCGCACGCTAAAAGTATTTCAAAATCTGTGTGGTGTAAGTTGAAATAGATGCTGAAATGTCATCCTGAACTTGTTTCAGGATCAGCATGACACAACTCTGTCGCCCTGCCCCTGAAACAAGTTCAGGGTTCAGAGGCTCTCACATAACTCCCGAACCTCTATCAAGAGAAGTAAGACCTGTGCGAACATACTCAAGAATTCCATAAGGCTCGAGCAGGCGCAGAAGGCTTTCTACCTTCTCTTCGCTTCCGGTAATTTCTATAATAACTGATTCCAGGCTTACATCCACGATTCGCGCTTTGTAGATGTCTGCAGTCTCAATGATTGTGCCACGGTTACTTGCCTCGGCACGAACCTTAATGAGAGACATTTCGCGCTGAACAGAACTTGAAGTTTCACACTTTTTGATGGCGATTACTTCTTCGAGCTTTGCAAGCTGCTTTTGAATCTGGTCAAGAATATGCTCGTCACCCTTTACAACAATTGTCATACGGCTCTGCTCAGGATTGTTAGTCGCACAAACTGTAAGCGAGTCGATGTTGTATCCGCGGCGGCTGAAAAGCCCTGACACACGGCTAAGTACACCGGTTTTGTTTTCTACTAAGACGCTTAAGACGTATTTTTCCATTTTATAACTCCTGTCATGCTGAACTTGTTTCAGCATCTAGTAATAGACCCCGAAACAAGTTCGGGGTGACACACATTATTGCTCTGGGTTAAAGCTTACAGTACGCAGAATATCTCCAAATACACCGGCAGCAGTAACTCCGGCACCTGCACCGTATCCGCGGACAGTCAAAGGAATCGGCTGGTAGCGCTCTGTGTAGAATACAAAGGCGTTTTCACCACCCTTTACGCTGTAAAGCGGATCATCCTGACCAACTTCCATCATACCAACGCTAACCTTACCGTCTTTGATTGTAGCACCCATACGGAGAACCTTGCCTTTCTTTTTGAGGTCGGCAATTTTCTTTGCAAAGTAGTCATCCACTTCTGGAAGCTTCTTTAAGAACTCTTCAACAGTTCCGCTTGAATCGAAGGAATCCGGGAATACCTTGAACATCTGAATATCAGAAAGCTCAATGTCGTAACCAGATTCGCGGGCAATGATAAGTCCCTTGCGGGCAACATCCATTCCGTTCAAGTCGTCGCGTGGGTCCGGCTCTGTATAACGCAATTCTCTTGCTTCGAGTACGGCCTTAGAGAAAGGAACTCCCTCATCGAGTTTTCCAAAAATATAAGAAAGAGAACCAGACATAATTCCGTTGAAGTGATCAAGCTTATCACCAGATTTATAAAGGTTCTGTAATGTATCAATAATAGGAAGACCTGCACCAACGTTTGTTTCGTAAAGGAAGCGGCGGTGCATCTTGTTTGCAGTGCGGCGCAGTTCGTGGTAGAACTTAATGTCCATAGAGTTTGCACGCTTGTTTGGAGTTGCAATGCTCATACCTGCGTTAAGAATGTCCAGGTAACGCTCCGGCAAATCGTAGCTTGCTGTACAGTCAACAAATACAGGATTGAGAGGCTTCTTCTCGCGGACAAATTTAATGATATCATCAACATTCTGATTTGAGTTGAATGGGAAATCAGGCTTTTTCATCTGGTCGCGCCAGTTTGAAAGATCGAGTCCGTCTTCATTCAAAAGCATACCGTCGATTGTTGTAATACAGAGAACCTTGATATCAACATTTTCTTTGAGCAATTTCTCGCGCTGGTCGCGGATCTGGTCAATCATTGTTCCACCGATAGTTCCGGCACCAAAGGCAAATACTTCGATTGTCTGAGCTGTGTGGAAGAAGAACTGATGAACAGCCTTAACAGCAGTATCAGCATATTCATTTTCAATTACAGCAGAAATACAGCGCTCACTTGAGCCCTGAGCAATGGCCAGAATATTGATATCCTGACTTGAAAGGGCATTAAGGAACTTACCCGCAACACCACGGTTAGCAATCATACCGTCGCCGACAACGCTTACAATTGCACAGTCCTTGCGAACATCAATTGCGTCAATCAGTTTTTCACGGATTTCAAGCTCGAACTTAGCTTCCAAAGCATCTCTTACTACATCTGCCTCGCTGTCGCGTACACAGAAAGAAATTGTATATTCACTAGAAGACTGAGTAATCAAAAGAATTGAGCTGCCTGCGCTTGAAACGGCAGAGAAAATCTTACTAGCCATTCCTGTGCGGCCGCGCATAAGGGATCCGCCCACACTAATCATGGAAACATGCTTGAGCGAAGAAATACCGCAGATGCTGGACTTTCCACGGCTTTCGAAAGGTCCCTTACCAATACGTGTTCCGCGGGCACTAGGATTGTGAGAGTTCAAGCTCCAGGCTTCAATTCCCTTTGCCTGAAGAGGTGCAATTGTTTTTGGATGAAGAACTTTAGAACCAAAGAATGAAAGCTCCATAGCTTCTTCATAAGACATATCGTCTACGAGAATTGCGTCTTTTACAACGCGAGGGTCTGCTGTGTAAACACCGTCAACATCAGTCCAGAACTCAACACGCTTAACGCGAAGGCTTGCACCAATAATTGCTGCAGAGAAATCAGAACCGTTGCGGCCAAGAAGTCCCATAACAGGCTTAGTACCGTGTCCGCCAGACCAGGTACAGATAAAGCCCGGGAAGAGAAGAATGCGGGTCTGCTGAGGAGAAGCACCGTCACGGAATGGAGCACAGGCTTCGTTACATGCAGAATAATCAGCCTCACCCTCTTTCTGATTTCCTGTTGTGAAAACAAATTTGCGGCTGTCGAGGAAGATTACGCTCTGCTTTTTTGCAAGCAGAACATTTTCCATAATTGGAGCCGAGAGAAGTTCTCCCATACCCATAATGCGGCAGTGAACAGTATCAGGACATTCGCCGAAAGAAACACAGCCGGCGAGTAATTTTTCGAGTTCAGTAAAATTAGGCTCAAGACGAGCCATCACTTTTTCTGCATCAAAGCCCGGAAGCTTAGACTGCAGTTCAAGACAGATTTCATTGTGAGTGTTGCGGATGTCGTTTACGTAATTGGTTCCGGCAATTCCACCGGTACAAGCGTCGATTGCAGACTGTAATGTATTTGAAACACCAGCTGCCGCGCTTACGACAACAGAAAGACGGTCTTCCTTTGCACGAGAAATGATAATCTCGCTGGAAGCCAGGATGCGGCGGGCGTTGGCCATTGATGTGCCGCCGAACTTAAGAGTAATCATAAATACCTTCCCGCTGAAAACCGCAATTTCCCCGAACATCCGGGCGAGCACCGCAAAGCGGGTCGGTTGTCAGCTGTTGTAAAAATATTAAATAATATAGTAATGCTTTGACAAAAAAATGGCAATGACATATGGATTGCCACGGCCTTCGGCCTCGCAATGACAACAATTATCGTCATTGCGAGCGCAGCGAAGCAATCCATCAGTTTGACTTCGGCTCAAATTTTGCTGAAAAGAAAGACATTGCAGCTCCGGCAATTATGCAAAGCACAGAAGTGATGCAGCTTACAGGAGCGGTAAAGCCAGATAGGCCTGGGAAAATCACAAAAACAGAACCACAGATTAATCCAAAAATTACTGCATAAGTCTGATGAGGAAGCTTTTCAAAAAGCAGGCCGATTGCCTTGGCTCCGCACAAAAGTCCAAGCAAAACTCCTGCTCCATTAGGAAGCAGTAAGAAGAGAGCCCTGGTGAAAGTCGATGTTTCAAAGAGAGCTGGAATTGCAGTAATTATGATTGTGTAGACCCCCATCATGAGCATTAAAAGAGAACCTGAAATGCCCGGAATAATCATTGCAATAGCCCCGATAAAACCTGCAATAAAAATCCGCACTGCAAGCATTACAGTCCAGTCCGGCAAAATCATATTTTCGATAGAGTCTTTATCGAACTTTTTCTCAAGATAAAAAAAGACCATTATAATGGCAAAGCCTGCAAGGGCACACAAAAGAAGACTGATAATCCGTGCGACAGGAACAGAAGCACCTCCCGCAGTGTCCGAGCCTGCTCCCGCGGTGGTTGAGTCTGTCGAAACCACATCATTCTTTTTTCCGCCCTTAATCATAAGTGAATACAGCAGAGGAATACTTCCCAGAATCAGGCCGGTAAAAAAACAGTTTGTCTGAAATGGAAAGTTCGAATAAAGCAGACTGATAAGCTTACTGAAAATCAGAACACCCAGAGCCATTCCGCCCAGCATAGGAAAAACAAAGCGGCGGTTATGCCAGATATTTTTTACGTTAAAAGTAATGGCATTTATAAACTGGTCATAAATATTAAAAACTACAGCCAGAGTTCCACCAGAAACTCCGGGAATTACATTTGCCATACCAACAGCAATACCAATAAAAAAAAGTCTTACAATATTTAACATAGGCTATTTCAACTTTCCTTCAAGTTCTTCGAGCAGCATGATATTAAGCCCGCGCTTTTCAATCTTCTTGCGAAATTCAGGATGAGGCTCATTTTCAAAAACTGCAGTTCCTTTACCAGTAAGATGCTCGCCTGTTGATCCCCCGTTGTCATAAATCTTTTTTACAAGTTCAAAGGCTGCATCTACATCTTTCAAAATTTTATGATCCAGTTCAAAGCGTTCTCCCACCACTGTCTTAAAATGCGGCATAGGAGAAACCTTACCGTAGAGGCGTTTGATTTTTTCAGTCATCTCGCGTCGGTAAGCACGCTCTGCTGCCTGTTCAAGAATCTGCTCGTTGGAAACAAAACATTTCTTTCCTTCGGCACTGGTCATAATCTCTTCAACACTCTGTCCAGACCTCATACATTCAGCTTTAAGACAGAGCATAGTCATAATTGCATCATCCTCAGATTTATGACTCTGATACTTTGCAACGTTTACTCCAAACTCAGTAGCCCACTCAACAAGTTTCTGTTTTTTTTCGTATTTGCGTTCCAGGTAGCGCTCAAGATCAAAAGCCCGGAACTGAATGTAAGGCAGCTCATAGCGCTCGTTGGCATCGTTCACAAAGCCCACGTCGTTGCTTACTGCAAAGCCCGCAATGTAGCGGTTACCAGTCGTAAAAAGTTTTTTGATATCCTTATAGTAAGCCTCATAGTTAGGCTTTTCGCGGAAATAATCCTTAGAATAAGCAAGCTTGCAGTCGCCCTTACCCGAAAGCAGATACCAGTCAAAATCGCATTCCGGATTCATTACAACATCTTCGCTTTCAATAATATTCAAATCGTCGTCGCAAATCACATAACCCAGTGAACAGATTTTTCCCACGCCGTCAAAGGTATTGGCGCACTCACAGTCAAAAAATACAAAACTCTTGTGATTCATTCTTCTATTGTACATATTATTCTTTAGGGTTACAATCCATGTATTATGATTTCATTCAATTCAAAAACTAATACATTCCGTTTGGATACTCCTAATTCCACTTACTGCATTTTTATCAACGAGCGGGGCTATATTGGCCATGCTTATTATGGAAGTAAGATTGGAGATGATGATGTTTCTTACCTTACCCGCAACAAGGAATACGGCTTTTCTGATAATGAGATTTTCCGAGAAAAAGGGTCATTTTTAGACTTCTTTCCACAGGAGCTGCCGACCGACGGGCTTGGTGATTACAGAGAGTCTGCCCTGGCCGTTTGCGATGCAGAAGGCCACAATGCCATTGAATTGAAATATAAGAGCCATAAGATATCCGGTGGAGCTCAGCCGCTGCCGGGCCTGCCGGCAGTTTTCGGCTCAGCAGATGAGTGCTCTGTCCTCGAACTTACCGCCACTGATGATATTCTTGATGCAGAAGTTACTATTATATACACAGTTTTTGAAAAGCTTGATGCCATCGTCCGCTCTGTAAAAATCAAAAATAATGGAAGCAAAACACTCTTCCTCAAAAAGGCTCTTTCCCTTGCCCTTGATATTGACGATGATGATTTTGATGTAATTACCCTGCACGGTTCCTGGGCCCGCGAACGCCATATTGACCGTCGGCCAGTGCATATGGGAAAACAAGGTGTCTGCTCTAACCGCGGTGAGACCAGCCATCAGGAACACCCTTTCCTTGCCCTACTGGACCACAAGGCAGACTGGGACTCCGGCCGCGTTTACGGAATCAACTTTATTTACTCCGGAAACTTTATTGCAGACGTTCAGAAAAATCAGTTTAATAACGTGCGCGCCGTAATGGGAATCAATCCTGAAAACTTTACCTGGAAGCTGGAGAGCGGCTGCGACTTTTACACACCTCAGGCTGTTCTTGTTTATTCTGATTCGGGCCTCAACGGAATGAGTCATACCTTCCACGACCTTTACCGCGAGCACCTTATCCGCTCGCCTTACAAAAAATCTGCCCGCCCTATTCTCATCAACAACTGGGAAGCAACTTATTTTAATTTCGATACAGACAAGCTGATTGATATTGCCCGCGAAGCTTCAAAAGACGGAATCGAAATGCTTGTAATGGATGACGGCTGGTTCGGTCACCGCTCTTTTGATGACTCAAGTCTTGGCGACTGGATTGTAAACGAAAACAAAATCAAAGGCGGCCTCAAGCACTTAGTTGACGAAGTAAACAAGCTTGGTATGAAGTTTGGAATCTGGTTTGAGCCGGAAATGATTTCACCGGATTCTGATTTGTATCGCGCCCATCCGGACTGGGCAATTCAGATTCCAGGCCGCGAACCGGGGCTCAGCCGCCAGCAGCTGGTACTCGACATAACAAGAAAAGAAGTTGAAGATTACACTTACGAGAGCGTTGCAAAAATCCTTCGCAGCGCAAACATCGAATATGTAAAATGGGATATGAACCGCCAGCTCACAGACATCGGTTCGGTTGCGCTTCCGGCAGACCAGCTTGGCGAGTTCTACCACCGCTACGTGCTTGCCGTTTACCGTCTGCAGGAACGCTTGATCACCGAGTTCCCAAAGCTTCTGCTTGAAAACTGTTCCGGCGGCGGCGCACGTTTTGACCCTGGTATGTTCTTCTACAGCCCTCAGATCTGGTGCAGTGACGACACAGATGCAATTGAGCGACTCGCCATTCAGGAAGGCACTACCCTTGTTTACCCTCTTTCTACAATGGGAGCCCACGTGTCAGTCTGCCCTAACCACGCCTGCGGCCGCGTAACTCCTTTCAAGACCCGTGGCTACGTTGCCCTCAGCGGAACCTTTGGCTACGAGCTTGATATTACAAAACTGCCGCCGGAAGAACGTACAATGATTCCAGGGCAGATTACTCTTTATAAAAAGTTTGGAGACCTTGTCCGAAACGGAGACTACAGCCGAATTGCCAGCTACAGCGAAAATAACGAATACGACTGCTGGGCTAGCATTGCCAAAGATAAGTCAAAAGCGCTTGTAACTTTTGTACAAGTGCTTAATCATCCGAATTATAAGACACGCTTTATAAAAATCACAGGCCTTAAACAGGACGCAAAATACCGCATTACTTGGCCGGATGAAGATCAGTCAAAGTTCCAGCCAATAGAACTTTCAGGACTCACAATTGCAAAAGCCGGAATCCCTGTTCGCCGAGACTGGGGAGACTTCCAGGCGCAGTTAATATATATCGAAGAAATATAATATATATTGCCACACGGATTCGGAATTGCTAACGCAATTCCATTTATAAAATTTAAAATATGATTTTGCGTTAGCAAAATCGAATCCGTGTGGGAATTTTATTCTTGAGCTAACTTTATTTGTTTTAATGAAAATCCAGCCCTCATAAGAGCCGCGGTCAGTTTTTCATCTGCTTTACTTTTCGACAATTTTTCATAGGCCTTGCGGCAAATCTCGTCTTCATCATTTTCAGTAAAAAACTCATCAAGGGCTTTGCCCGCAACATCCCGTGCAATACCTCGTGCCGCCAGCTCTGCCGCCAGCCTGCTTCTTCCCTCAAAATGATTGATTTTGCGGGTATTAAGCCAGGCTGTGGCAAAGCGCAGGTCACTCAAATATCCCCGTCCTTCAAGATAAGTCAAAGCTGCTTCGACATATTTTTTATCGTATTTTTTTTCTATTAGTTTACGTGTAAGCCCAAAGCGACTCTGCTCCGCCCGGGCAAGATACCCCACAGCCTTAAGTTCAACTGCACAGGTAAGCCCGGCGTCCATAAGAAGGTCCGTCTGTTCCTCGTCAAACTCAACACCAATATCAATTTTATCAAACAAGCCTTCAGGTAAATATTCTTTACGTATATAGAATGAACTTCCCTCTTCAGGAGTAAACTTAAACATTCCTGCATAAGACGTCTCAACAAGAGTTTTTACAACCATACGATTATTTTGTGTGTTTTTTTATGAGTGGTCAATATATTAAAGGTCGAAAGCGTAGTGAAAAAAGTGCTTCACCAACATCATTCCCGTTGGTGAAGTGCTTTTTTCACGGGAGCATTTCGACCTTTAGAACACATGAGTTAAATAAAAAAAACACGGCCAAACGACCGTGTTTTGTAGATCTTCGGGTCGAGCCCGAAGATGACATATAAGTTGTCGACTAACGTTTTGAGAACTGGAAGCGGCGGCGAGCACCCTTCTGTCCGTACTTCTTACGCTCAACCATACGAGAATCGCGTGTGAGGTATCCGTTAGCCTTGAGAGATGTACGAGCATCTGGATCAATCTGAACGAGAGCGCGTGAAATACCATGCAAGCAAGCTGCTGCCTGGCCGTTCATACCGCCACCCTGTACGTTGATAAGAACGTCATACTTAGCACCCATAGAAGTTACCAAGAGAGGCTGCTGAACAACCTGAATCTGTTCTGCAGTTGCGAAGTATTCTTTTACATCTTTACCGTTTACAACGATTTTTCCTGAGCCGTCGCGAACAAATACGCGGGCAACAGCTGTCTTTCTTCTTCCTGTACCAATAGCAATATTCTTTACCATTTTCTATCCCCCGTATTACAGCTCAACTGGCTGTGGATTCTGTGCAGCATGTGGATGCTCAGCACCAGCATAAATCTTAACATTATCCATCATCTTGCGACCAAGTCTTCCGTGTGGAAGCATACCAGCAACAGCGATTGCCATTGGGTCTGTAGGATGTTTTTCCAAAAGCTTTTCATAAGTGTGAGCGCGGAGACCACCAACGAATCCTGTGTGGTGATAATAAATCTTCTTCTGCTCTTTTCCACCAGTTACAACAGCTTTTTCTGCATTGATGATTACTACGAAATCACCCATAAGCTGATTCTTTGTGTAAGTTGCCTTGTTCTTTCCGCGTGCAATATAAGCAGCCTTTGCAGCAACACGTCCAAGAGGTTTACCAGCAGCGTCAATAACATACCATTTGCGTGGCTGGTCGTATTCTTTTACAAAAATAGTTTCCATGATATACCTTACTATAAAAAATTAAAGTTTATCTGCGGCTTTGGAGCTTTTGCATCTTACCCCAAAACTGCCTTGGATTTAAGATGAGCAGTCAAAAATCCAATAACGGGTAAAGTATATTATCAGATTTCCAAGGTTTGTGTCAATGCAGAACAGACTCATTTTTACATCTTTGCTAATAGTAAAAATTTAAAAAAATGTTATTGACATAATTGTATATATGTTGCATTTTATGCTTTAGACATTATTAATTGAGAAAACGACCCAGGCTTGCTAAGTTTTTGATTTGGTGTTAAGCCCTGCTTTGCAGGATGTCCGTAAGGACAATCATAATTAGATTGAGGTTACTTGAGTGAAAGGAAGTCAGGTTACCATTGATCATGTATCCAAAAGATTCGGCGACTTTGTTGCCTTGGATGACATCAACTTTACTATTAAGCCGGGAGAGTTCTTTTCTCTTCTTGGTCCTTCTGGCTGCGGAAAGACAACCCTTCTCCGCATTATTGCAGGTTTTGAATCTCCAGATGATGGAGTTGTTCTTTTTGATGATAAGAACGTAATTCCGCTTCCGCCAGATAAGCGTGAATCAAACACAGTTTTTCAGACATACGCACTTTTTCCTCACATGACTGTTTATGAGAACGTTGCATTCTCATTACGTCTGAAAAAACTTCCAAAAGATGAAATTGATAAAAAGGTTCGCGAATACGTTCACCTTGTTCAGCTGGATCAGCATATAGACAAAAAGCCTAATCAGCTCTCTGGTGGACAAAAGCAGCGTGTAGCTATTGCCCGCGCCCTCATCAACGAACCAAAGGTTCTTCTTCTTGATGAACCTCTTTCTGCCCTGGATGCAAAGCTCCGCGCCAATCTTCTTATTGATCTGGACCGCCTTCACGACCAGATTGGTATTACTTTCATCTATGTAACTCATGACCAGAGCGAAGCCCTTTCTGTTTCTGACCGCATTGCAGTTATGAATGCAGGCCATGTACTTCAGATTGGAACTCCATACGAAATTTACGAAAGCCCTGCAACTCAGTTTGTTGCCCAGTTTATTGGTGAAACTAACCTCTTTGATGCAGAAGTAGTAGACTGCGTTCCTCACAAGGATGCAGCCGGTAATGATGATTTTATGGCCACCCTCAGCGTTCCAGAGCTTGGTAAACAGGCTCCTCTTGCAACTGATACTGCCGCAGAAGCTGCCCTTGACCGCTTTATGCAGGTTACAGACTATGAGCACACAGACAAGGGCCAGAAGGTTGCCTTCACAATCCGACCTGAAAAAATCCGAATTACTCTTGAACCACCTGCAACTGGCGGCCGCACAGACATCAACGTATTCAGTGGTATTGTAGAAGAGCCTATTTATTCAGGCTTCCAGTCTAAATTCTATGTAAAACTCGACACAGGCAAAGTCATTAAGGTTTTCAAGCAGCATACTGACTATATGGATGATGGTCCTGTTATCCAGTGGAAAGACAAGGTTTATGTTTCCTGGTCTGCAGAAGATGCATATATCGTTGAAGATATTGAGAAATAGGTTTGCGTATGAAAGAAAAGAAACTTTCTAAAGAACTGCACGATTCTCGTGTCGGCTCTTTTTACGGCTGGCCTATGGGTCTCTGGTTTATAATCTTCTTTGTTGCGCCACTGGTAATCATCTTTGTTTACAGCTTTCTCAAAAAAGGTATTTACGGCGGCGTAGAATGGAACTTCTCACTTAAGGCTTACAAGCAGATGTGCAAGCCTGAATATGGCCTGATTGTACTGAGAACCCTTAAAATCACTATTATCTCTACTATAATAACGATTTTAGTTTCGATTCCTAGTGCATACGCAATGGCCCGCAGCCGTCATCAGACACTTTTCCTCTTCCTGGTAATCATTCCTTTCTGGACAAACTCCCTGATTCGTATTTTTGCCTGGATGAGCATTCTCAACAACGACGGTATTCTCAATCAGCTTTTGATGAAGCTGCATATCATAAAAGATTACGTTCCTTTCCTCTATAATACAAAGGCCGTTATTCTTGTAAGCGTGTACATGTACATCCCTTATGCGATTCTCCCGATTTTTACCGCAGTAGACCGCTTTGACTTTTCTCTGCTTGAGGCTGCCCGCGACCTTGGAGCAACCAAGCCACAGTCTATGTTCAAGGTTTTGATTCCGGGAATCCGCAGCGGTATTATCTCTGCCCTGATTTTTACCTTTATCCCAATTTTCGGTGCTTATACAGTTCCTTTACTGGTAGGCGGTAAGGATTCTTACATGCTGGGTAATATCATCGTAGACCAGGTTCAAAAGACCCGTAACTGGCCGCTTGCCGCAGCCTTCTCTATGGTAATTACTTTGATTTCTGTAATCGGAATTATGATGATTACACGTTCTAATTCTAAGGATGCTCAACTTAAAAAGAAGAACACAAAAGAAGATAACTATGTGGGAGGGGTACAGTAATGGCAAGAAATCTTGGTATGCTTATTCACGATGCACTTTCCGGCAGAAACCGCCCGCGCTCAGAAAATGCCCGCCACGCAAAAAGAGCCTGGCGCCGTCATGGTCACAAATTTTCTTTTTCAAAGCTGGTTCTCTGGCTCACAATTATCTTCCTCTTCCTGCCCCTCTTTGTAATCATTGTTTATTCTTTCAATGCAAGTAAGGGTGCAGAGTTTACAAAGGTAAGCCTTACCTGGTATAAGGAGCTTTTCTTTAATTCAAAGGCCCTCTGGCAGGCACTTTTGAATAGTATTCTCGTAGCCTTTTCTTCTGCACTGGTTTCTACAGTGCTTGGAACAATGGCATCTATCGGCGTAAACTGGTATAAGTTCAGGGGTAAGAAGTTTATTCAGACCCTCACCTACCTGCCTATGGTTTTGCCGGAGGTTATCATCGGTATTTCTATGGTAATTTTCTTTAGTGGTATTCATCTGCCTCTTGGATTATTTACCGTTTTTGCAGCCCACACAACCTTCTGTCTGCCTTTCGTATTTTTGATGGTAAATGCTCGCCTCGATGAATTTGATTTTTCGATTGTTGAAGCAGCTCACGACCTTGGAGCAACAGAAAAACAGACCATGTTTAAGGTTGTTGTACCTGCAATTATGCCTGGTATTCTTTCAGGCTTTTTAATGGCAATCACAATGTCTCTTGAAGACTTTGTAATTACCTTCTTTGTTTCTGGACCGGGAAGCACAACACTTCCGCTTTACGTTTATTCAATGATTCGCTTCGGCGTTTCACCGGTAATAAACTCACTTTCTGTTATTATGATTATTTTTACCTGCTCAATTGCATTTATCTGTCGTAAGGGACTCAAGGGCTTTGCCGCAGGACATTAATACATGTGGTTTCGATAAACCGCTTCGCGGCACTCAACCACCGGTGGTTGAGTAGACACGTAGTGTCGTATCGAAACCACTATTATAGGAGATACATTTTTATGAAAAAGATTGCACTTGCAATTATGACACTCGTTGCTGCAACATTCTTCTTCACCTCATGTGGTGAAGAAAAAGACGACGGAACACTTTACCTCTACAACTGGACTTACTACACTCCAGATTCAGTTCTTCGTGCTTTTGAAAAGGAATTCAACTGTACTGTAAAGGTTGATACCTTCGACTCGAACGAAGTTATGTACGCTAAGCTTAAGGCCGGCGCTAAGGGATACGACATCACATTCCCTTCTCAGGACTACACATCTATCATGATTAATCAGAAGATGCTGCAGAAGATTGACCAGTCAAAGTTTACAAACAAAAAATACATCAACATCGACTGCAAAAAGCTTATGACCTTTGACCCTGAAATGGAATGGCAGGTTCCTTACTACCTTGGTATGGCCGGTATTGCCGTAAACAAACAGAAGGTTTCTGACTACGAAAAATCATGGAACATTTTTGCCCGCACAGACCTTAAGGGCCACATGTCTATGATGGACGATATGCGTGAGGTTATCGGAGATGCTCTTGCTTACCAGGGACTTTCTGTAAACACAGTTGATGATGCAAAGCTTCAGGCTGCTACAGACATTATCAACAACTCATGGAAGCCTAACCTTGTAAAGTTTGACGCAGAAGGCTTTGGTAAGTCTTTTGCTGCCGGTGACTTCTGGGTTTGCCAGGGTTATGCCGAAGTTGTATTTGGTGAAGTTCCGGAAGAAAAACAGGAAGATATGATTGACTTCTTTATTCCAAAGGAAGGCGGTCCTATGTACCTTGACTCTATGGTTATTCTTAAGGGTGCTAAACACTACGACCGCGCCAACGAGTTCATCAACTTCATTCACAGACCAGAAATTTATGCTATGTTCCTTGATGATTTCCGCTTCCCAGGCTATGTAAACCTCGAAGCAGAAAAACACCGCACAACAGTGCCAATGTACAAGGCAGAGGAAATGGCAGGCGGAGAACTTAAGCTCGACGTAGGCGAAGACCTCGAAAAGTTCAACGAAAAGTGGGAAACAATCCGCTTTACTGCTGACTAATTCTTTTCCGTTTCTATAAAAAGAATTTGACTTATGCTCATTTTGGACTTACTATAATAATTGCCGAGAGGGAAATTAAAAAATATAGCAGGTAAAAAATGAGCGTAAACCTTCTTTCGGTTTTAGATAGCATCGCGGCTCCAGTTGTAGTCGCAACCCCCATAAAAGACACTTCCGGTAAAATCACCGATTTCGACATAATCTACACAAACGAAGAACTAAAAAAAGCAGCAAGTCACGTACTTCAGAACAAGCCAAGATGGTCTGATTTTTCCATGAACATCACTTCCGACATTCCATGGTTCAAAATGGCCCTGGATGCCATTGCCGGCCGTTTTTATGATGATGTAAAGTATTTTTCACCATCAACTCAGGCCTGGTATAAAATTGAAATGAAATGGCTGCCGGAAGACCGCTACATCATAATCACCTTCATCAATATAACTTCAGAGCGTGAATATTACAGAAAACTAAAGAAAACCCTTATTACCGACCCAATGACAGGCTTTTCTAACCGTACAGGCTTTGCAGACTCCTTTGCAATTACCCTTGAAACAGCCCGTTTTAAGAAATTTTATGCGGCCCTGCTCGTAATTGATATTGATAATCTTCAGAATATAAATGATTCGCTGGGAAGTCAGGCAGGAGACAAGGTAATTCTTGACGTAGCCGATGTACTCAAGCAGTTCCAGCGTGAATATATCCAGATTTTCCGCTATGGAGATGATGAATTTGCTGTTATTATCACAAATTTTGAATCTCAGGATTCTCTCGTAAACTTTATAGACTGTATTTTCGATGCCTTCCAGCTGAAGCAAATTTCAGTTTCAGGCGGAATTTCTATGTTCCCTACAAATACAGAGCAGAAGGATGAAATGATTCGCTTTGCAGATATGGCAGTACATTATGCAAAGAAGAATGGAAAGAACAGCTTCTTTTACTTTGAACCGGAAATGCAGAGAGTATTCATTCAGCATCTTACAATTCAGACAAGAATGAATGCCGCCCTGCTCGAAAGCAGCTTTACCCAGTATTATCAGCCTCAATTTGATATTCAGACAGGAAAACTACGCGGCTTTGAAGCCCTTATTCGCTGGAATGATGATGAACTGGGTAACATTTCTCCTTCAGTTTTTATTCCGCTTGCAGAAGAAACCGGCCTTATTGTTCCGATTGGAAGATGGGTTTTGTACACAGCAATCAACACCCTTAAAACCTGGCAGGCAAAATATAATTTCAACGGAATTATTTCTGTAAATGTTTCGCCAATTCAGCTTCTGGGAGAAGGCTTTGTTGAAGAATTAGCTGATATGATTAACACCTTTAAGGTTGATCCTAGTCTTCTCGAAATTGAAATTACAGAAGGTGTAATGATTAATAACATGGGAGACGCAATCGAAAAACTGCGCCAGATTAAGGCTATGGGCTGCCGTGTTTCTCTGGATGATTTTGGAACCGGCTACTCTTCTTTGAGTTATCTGCAGATGCTGCCTTTGAACACCCTTAAAATTGATAAAGCCTTCATTAATGACATTACATCTGAAGACGGTGTTCAGGCAACAATTACCCGCTCTATCATTGATATGGTTGAAAAAATGGGACTTGAAACCATTGCGGAAGGTGTTGAAAACACTGCTCAGCTGAATATGCTTAATCAGTTCCGCTGTAACTTTGTTCAGGGCTTCCTCCGCGGAAAACCTATGCCATATCACCTTTGCGATGCCTATCTTGCAGGTGATGTAAATGCACTTTTGAAGAATTAGCAAGTGGTTTCGATACACCCTGCGGGCTACTCAACCACCGGTGGTTGAGTAGGCGAAGCCGTATCGAAACCACCTACTCTCCCACCCTATACTCTACATAGCGCACCCGGCCTTCGGCAACAGCCCTTTTTACTTCCCTTTCCCGGCCGCTCAGGTTTGATTTTCCGGTTTTTACTTCAATTAAAAGAACTTCGTGAACCTCGTTATCCTCTGCCATACCGGGAAAGGCTATAAAATCTACAGGCTTTCCTATAAAACGTGCATCTCCGGGGTTACAGGGAAAGCCGGGTAAAAAAGGTGCTACCTGCTCGGCTAACTGACCGCCGATTACAGAGCGGGAACGTTTAATTGCATCCCGGCGGATTTTCGAATTACCGGAATGAAGGCGGATTGTCTGAATAATCAAAAGAATAAAGAGAATCGCTGTAAGAATAATGGCCGGTAAAGGTATTGCCGCTGCTGTATTTTTTATGTAACTTAAAATCTGACTAATCATTTTTACAATATAAAGCAAAATAACCGATAATGTAAGTAGATTTTCAGGAGGATAGTTTTTTATGAAAAGCAGAGCATTTATCGCGGCACTCATTCTTTTTTCAGCAGCTCTTTTCGCCGAAGATGAAGGCGTTTTATTTGAATTTAATCAAAACAAGGGAGAGGCTGTTGTACATGTTGCAACTGTGGAAGAAGAAGCATATTTGAACGGACAGCTGCATAACGAGACACAGTTTATAAACCGTACATCTACAACCGTTACAGAAACTCAGAATGATGGATCTGCAAAGCTTTTTACCCATTATATGACAACCCAGAACAACTTCTTTAAAGAGACCGGAAAAATGCTTTCCTGGGGTGAAGAAGAGTCTGTAAGGCTTTACCGAGACAAAAACGGCCAGCTCCACGATTCCGACAACGATTTTCTTCCTACCGTTCAGAGCGTTCCTTCTTTTTCTGATAAAAAAATCAAAATCGGTGAATCATGGACCAGCGATGGACTTGAAGTTCACGACTGCCGGGAACTTTTTAATATGGAAGAAGCTATTCAGGTTCCTTTTACTGCTACTTACACATACACAGGCGACGAAGAAATTGATGGAAAAACGCTTAATGTAATTGAAGTTGAATATAAATTCTTTCAGGATGCTGGAGAAGCAGGTGACAAAGGCAGTCTCGGCCAGGACTGGTATGACTCTTATCTTTATGGCACTGCAAGTGGCAGCACATATGCAGGCACTCAGGGCCAGGCCATTCAGAAAATCTGGTGGGATAATGAACGCGGCGACCTGGATCACTATGTCGAAGAATTTGTAATTTATATGTACGACACCTTTGGTAATACCTATGCTTTCAGGGGAACAGCCCACGGGGAAGTTACTGAATATAAATCTGTAAATGATAAAACTAATCTTAAAAAGCTGCAAAAAAAGGTTGAAAAATACAAGCTGGACAATATTTCCGTAAAACAGGGCGAAAAAGGCCTTACAATCAGTCTGGATGCAATTCAGTTTGAGCCGGATTCCGATGTTCTGCTCCCTTCAGAAAAGAAGAAGATTGAAAAACTTGGCGAGATTCTTAAAGAGTTCAACAATGACCTTTTGATTACCGGACACTGCGCACAGCGCGGTACAGTAAAGGCACAGCAGCAGCTGAGCGAAGAACGCGCGGAGTCGGTTGCCTCTTACCTGGTGGAACTTGGAATCCGTGACCAGTATCATGTGTTCACACAGGGAAAGGGCGCCACAGAACCGGTAGCAAGCAACGCCACTGAAGCCGGAAGAACAAAAAATCGTCGAGTTGAGATTACGATAATGGATTAGTTCTCAAAAAAAAAATAACAGGCTTCCGCTGCACCGATTGCAAAACTGCGGGCGAGCTGGTTTTTGTGAAAAAATCCTGCGGTTTTCGCCCGCTACGCAGTCGAAAATCCTCGGATTTTTTTTATGGCTAAGCGCCAAATACCCCTCGATGCAGTTTTGCATCGGTTCCGCTCACGCCTGTTATTTTTTTTTACATTTCTTTCCTTCTCTTTTCTTTCAAAGTATTATTTTTATTCTTCCTGATTCGTAATCTGCCTTTCCACAAAAAATTATCTAATTCTATTCTTCCGGAATCTTTCAGTTGTTTTACAACTTCTACCGTATCCTTGTGGGTCCAGACGTTCAGGCCTAAGAGTGCACGGGTTCTGGCGTTCATTCTTTCAAAGAGTTCTGTTTCAATGTCGTCCTCGGAGTAATAATTGCGTGCTTTGCGGATAATTTCGTAGGCCTCTTGCCAGTCGGAAGGCGCAGGCTTTTTCAGTTTTTTTCCTTGGGCCAGCTGTCGTCTCGCATCACATAAATCACAGCCGCTGCAAACAGCCTGCTCCGCGCCCAAAGCATCCAGCAGAACCTGACGGCGACAGGTATCAGTTTCTGCAAACTCACGCAAGGCAGCCTCTCTCGAGCCTTTTTTGAAAACAGAATAATTAAGCGAATCCTCCGGGCTCCAGAGCAAAATCGCCTTTGCAATACTTCCATCACGCCCCCCTCTTCCTGCCTCCTGAATATAAGCTTCCGCCGTTGCCGAAGCCTCAAGATGAACTACAGTCTTTATGTTTTTCTTATCCACGCCCATCCCGTAAGCGCAGGTGGCACAGAGGACCCCATCCGTGCTGTCGTAAAACCATTTTTCGGTTTCATCCTTTTCGGCTTTTTCAAGACCTGCGTGATAAAATCTGGCACTTCCATCTCCAAAGCAGAGATTGAGTTCCCGCGCCATATCTTCGCATTTATTACGGGTACCACAAAAAATTATCATTGGCCGGGCTTCTGTGAGGGCCAGCACCAGCGCTTCTTTTTTCTTGGCTGCAGCATAACGCACATAGTAAATGATATTCTTTCTGTCGCTTTCACTGCGGACAATATGAGCCTGGCCATCAAATAATATTTCCGCTACACGGGAAAGCACTTCCGGGGAAGCCGTTGCAGTAAAAGCCGTAATCACCGGTGGATTTATAACCTTAATTACATTTCCAAGGCCAAGATATGCCGGTCTAAAAGAATCTCCCCATTCAGAAACACAATGAGCCTCATCAATCGCAATGTGCTTTATTCCAACTTCCTTAAGTTGATTTAGAAGAGTCTCACTTTGAAGCACCTCGGGGTTGGCAAGAATAATCTGTGCCCCTTCCCTTATCTTTCGGAAGTTTTCGGCCCGCTCTTCATCAGTCTGCCCGCCTCTAAAGGTTACACTGCGAAGACTTCCCTCTTCCATTCGCCGCTGCTGGTCGCTCATCAGGGCAAGCAGCGGGTAAATAATCAGCGAGGGGCCGTCCAGCAGCAGAGCCGGAATCTGAAAGCACAATGATTTTCCCGCCCCCGTCGGCAGCAAAACTATCTGACGTCCCTTGCAAAAAGAGTCATCAGCCTCACCGATATCCTCATAATCTGCCATGTTTTTGTGATATTCATAGGCTTCAAGAATATTTGCCACAACCAGCCTCTGCCAGGGATAGAGATACTTAATGCCAAAATTCTTAAAGGCAGTCTGGGTCACAAAATCATCTGAGATTTCTTCGTTTTGTGTCTGAAGTTTTTCATCTGTTTCCATATATATAATATGGTGCGACTTTTGCTATTTCAGGAAGTTTTTTGAGAATAATTTTGATTTTTTTTATTTTTTTTCTTCGCCGCCGGATGCTGCATCGCCTTCTGCAGGCTTTTCTTCTTTCTTCTCTTCTTTTGCTGGCTGAGCGGCTTTAGCGGCTTTTGCTTTTTTAGGCTTAGGAGGCTTTTTGCGGTAGGTTGTAACGAATTTAGCGAACTGAATTACTAAAATCATGACAATAACGGTGCCGATTACGCGGAAATCTTTGAGAACCCCTAAAATTACAGGAATATATTCTTTTATTGTCATAGTTTTTATATCGGCCAGCTGTACTTGAAACATTACCGTTTCTCATTTATCTTATATAAAACGTTTAACATAAAAGTATAAGAAGGAAGGAAAAATGAAAGAATACATCCACGGTGCAAATCCATATATGCCATTTTGGGAGCATGTTCCTGATGGGGAACCTCGTGTTTTTGAATACAATGGAGAAAAACGAGTTTATCTTTACGGCTCTCACGATACTGTAAAAACTGAATACTGCGGTCCGGATCAGGTTGTATGGTCGGCTCCAGTTGACGATTTAACTAACTGGAAGTGCCATGGTGTCTGCTACACTGCAACAGACGGCGGCATTCTCTATGCTCCTGATGTTGTTCAGAAGGGCGACACTTTTTATATGTATGCGGCTGAGGCAAAGGGCTCAAGAATCATGCTTGCAACAAGTAAGAATCCAGCCGGTCCTTTTACAAATCCTGTAAAAACAGAGCTTGGCTTTGACCCGGGTATTTTAGTTGATGATGATGGCCGCGTTTATGCCTTCTGGGGTTTCTGCAAGCAGTACTGTGCCGAACTCAACGAAGACATGGCAACAATCAAAAAGGAAACTCTGCGCGAAAATGTTGTAAAGCATTGTATTGCTCCGTGGTCTCCTAAAGATGGAATGGAAGATGAAAAGGACGCCTTCTTTGAGGCTTCTTCACCTCGTAAGCTTTTCGGAAAATATGTTTACATCTATTCAAAGCGCTACTATACCCATCAGCCACAGTACGGTGTTTATGAAGACTGTAACGGATTCTTGTCTTATAAATATTCAGACAGTCCGCTCGGGGACTACAAGATGGGCGGCGACATCAGCTTTAACGGCGGCGAGATTCTCCCTGGCCCGGACGGCAAAAATCAGATGAGCTACCGCTGGGGCAACAACCACGGAAGCCTTATGGAAGTTAACGGCCAGTGGTACATTTTCTACCACCGTCAGATTGGAACTGATGAATTTGCCCGCCAGGCAATGCTTGAACCGGTTGATGTTGCAATGGACAAGGCCGGCCGCATTTTTGTCGGAAAGATTACTTATAAGGACGGAGAGCCGGTAGCTTCGGAGCCTGTTGAGATGACTTCGCAGGGTGCCCACATCAACGGTCTCGATGCCCGCAAGTGGATTTCTGCAGGTTATGCAGTTCATATTTACGGCGGAGCAAAGGGCGGCTACAACGGTGGTGCCGGCGGCGCTTACATCAAGCCTGTTTACGAAAAGGATGATAATGTAAGCTCTCCGATTGTTGATATTACAAATGGATTGACTGTGGGCTTCCGCTATCTGCAGTTTGGTTGCAATACACCTCGCACAATTACAGCTGATATTCTTGCTAAGGAAGATTTGACTGTAAAGATTCGTTTGGACAATTACAAAGGAAAAGAGATTGCCTGCTTCAATATGAAGAAAGGCGACAAACAGGCAACAGCACCACTCACTTCTGGCGTGATTGGTAAGCGCGCTGTTTACTTTGAGTTCCTTTCTTCATCAAAAGAAATAATCGCAGAATTCGACAAGTTTACTTTTGATTAATCATCGTCATTGCGAGGAGCGAATGCGACGAAGCAATCTACTCTTAATTATCCGGGTTGCCGATTGTACAAAGCTTGCCGCGAAGAATAAAACCAATTTTTTCGTAGCAGGCATTTGAGGCTTTGTAATCGGCATCAGTATAAAGCATTGGAAGATATCCTTTTTCCTTTGCGATTTTTGCCACCTGATAAACAAGATTTTCAGCGTAATGGTGACGGCGGTATTCCGGTCTTGTAAAAACAAGGCCGATACTTGCCAGTTCACCGTTAGGTCTGTAATCGCAGCTTGCAACATTCTTTCCGTCTTTATTCTTCCAGAAAAAAGTTCCCTTCCCTTTTATTGCTTCATCTGCATTTACAAGATACTTACTTCTTTCCTGCTGGTCAAAACCAATTTCACGATGCATCAAATCCATAAACTCAGCAAGCTCTTCCCTTTCTTCTTCAACACAAAGGGCAAAGTAGCCGTCGGTAGGAGTCGGGGCCTCCACAAGCTTGGGGCAATCATAAGCAAACATATTTGTAAGAATTTCTAATTTTTTTCCTTCTGCTTCAGCACGTTTCATAAAATATTCTGCAAGAGGATATTTTAAATTGATTCTGTGAGTCCCGTCCAAAAAGCCATGTTCCATAGCAAGCTGGTAAGCCTGCTTCATTTCATCTTCATTTACATCATCAGCGGTCCAGATCCAGACAGGAAAAGGGCTGCAGGAAAAACAGATAATGAGACGCGAATGATCGGAAAGAATAAGCTGGCAGTCTCCACCCAAAATGCGTTTCAAAACAAAAAAAGTGTACTTGTCTTGTTCCAGTAATTTGAAATCTTTTTCGTTTGCAAATGTGTCCATAAGCGTCTCCTGTTACGAATATCTTGAATGATTATATTGTTTTTGTGATTGTGAAGAAAGAGATTTTTTTCTATAATTAGAAACATGGTTGGAATTATTGATTTTAATGCGGGAAATATCACTAGTCTGGAGCGGGCTCTGGATTATCTGAAAATTCCTTATATCCGTTCTAAAAATCCTTCTGAATTAAAAGACTGCGACCTCTTTATGTTCCCTGGTGACGGAGACGATGCCTACGCTATGGCAGAGCTGAAGAAAAGCGGCTTTGATGTATTTGTGCGCGAGCAGGTTGCTGCCGGAAAGCCTTTGCTTGGAATCTGTGTCGGCTCGCAAATTATTTTTGAGCATTCAGAAGAAGGCAATGCAACATGTCTTGGTCTTGTAGAAGGCGAAATCAAACATTTTTATACGATTGAGCCAAAAATGAAGGAAGATAAAATCAAGGTTCCTCATATGGGCTGGAATAACATTACTTTTGAAAACGGTGACTGCCCTATTCTGGCGGGAATTAAAAATGATTCTGATGTTTACTTTGTTCATTCCTTTGTAATCTGTCCTAACGACCGTTCGGTAGTAAAGGCAAGCGCAGAATACGGAATTAAAGTTCCTGCTGTAATTCAGAAAGGAAATGTTTTTGCCTGCCAGTTCCACCCGGAAAAAAGTGGTGTGACTGGACTTAAGATTATTGAGAATTTCTGTAGGTTGTAAATATGTTAAAAAAACGAATTATAATTTGTCTGGACGTAAAGGACGGACGCACCACTAAGGGTGTAAAGTTTCAGAATAATATAGACATCGGCGACCCGGTTGAAATGGCCGCAGAATATTACCGCCAGGGCGTAGATGAACTGGTATTTTATGATATCATCGCCTCTGCTCGTGGCCGTGGTCCTATCCTCGATTTGATTTCCCGAGTTGCCCAGCAGGTATTTATTCCTTTCTGCGTTGGAGGAGGAATCGGAACTATTGAAGATATCCGCTCGACAATCCTTGCGGGTGCGGAGAAGGTTTCGCTGAACTCACAGGCTGTGCGTAACCCGGGCCTTATTACAGAAGGCGCTAAGGTATTCGGCAGTCAGTCTATTGTTCTTGGCATGGACGTTCGCCGCGACCCTACAAAACCAAGCGGATTCGGAACCACAATTAACGGTGGCCGCGTAGACACTGGCCTGGACGCTCTTGAATGGGCAAAGCGCGGCGTTGAACTTGGAGCCGGCGAAATTGTTTTGAACTCAATGGATGCTGATGGAACTAAAAACGGCTACGATATTGAACTTACACGCTTAATTTCTGAAAACGTTCCGGTGCCTGTAATTGCAAGCGGCGGAGGCGGAACCCCTGCTCACCTGGCCGCAGCCCTCACAGAAGGTAAGGCCGACGCAGCCCTTGTTGCCAGCATGGTTCACAACGGAACTTACACTGTTGGTCAGATAAAAGATGAGCTGAATAAAATGGGCGTTCCGATGCGTATGTAAAAGATGCTGAAACAAGTTCAGCATGACGTCACCCCGAACGACCTGGCTGTCACCACAAACAACGTGGCTGTCACCCCGAACTTGTTTCGGGGTCTATTCATCTACGCGATATCGTGCACGGCTTGTTTCTGTTTCAAAAACATCAACTGCATAAAGGACAGGACTTTTCTTACCTTTTTTGTAAGTCAGATCCAGTCCTTCGTTTTTCAGAAAATCAATTATTCCATTATAAATATACATAGCGATTCGCTCTGCACTTGGATTCTGATCGAAAACCGGCATGTCATTTAAGTTAGTGTGATCTAACTCCTTGCAGACCAGACGCAAAGCTCCCTTGAGCTTAGAAAAATCCATAAGCATGCCGCCCTCGTTCAGCTCAGGACCTTTAACATGCGCATATACTTTATAGTTATGGCCGTGGAGGTTCTCACACTTGCCGTTGTAATCTCTTAAAAAATGTGCGGCCGCAAAATCCGCTGTTACTCTTACTTCAAACATAGAATATTTATAAATCTTTAACAGAAATTAATCTATATATATAGATTGCCACGTCGCTTCGCTCCTCGCAATGACAAAGTATAAACATCACTACGCTCCTCGCAATGACAAAGCACGGACAATTCATTATAATATAAGAATGACAAAACAACTTTCACAGATTCTGCCGGCTTTTCAGAACACAATAGTTGCAGCTGACGGAAGTAAAATTACAGATTTATCTGAAATCAATAATATACGTATTACGAACCTTGTATTCGACTCAAGAGAAGTTACAAAGGATTCTCTATTTTTTGCCCTTCCTGGTACCCACACAGACGGAAACAATTACATTGAGCAGGCAATTTTAGCCGGAGCTAACGCAGTTGTTTTTCAGGGAGAGCTCACTCCAGCCCAGAAAAAAGACGTTGCAGAAGCCATCATTAAGCGCACAATTGATAACGCCATTTCTGATGAAGCTCAAAAATTTGCCCCGGCCCTCATAAATGTACCAGATGCCCGCTTTGCAATGGCTCCTCTTTCTGCAAGCTTTTATGATAATCCAAGTGAACGGCTTATTGTAATCGGAGTAACCGGTACAGAAGGAAAATCAAGTACTGTAAGCTTTATCTGGCAGCTTCTCAGGGCTTGCGGAGAAAAGGCCGGTTTTATCTCTACTGTTGAGTATTCTTTTGGTGGAGATGCCCTTCCTAACCCACAGCATCAGACAACTCCGGAGGCTCCGATTATTCAGCATCATCTTAATGAAATGCTGGAGAATGGCTGTAAATATGCAGTTGTAGAGACCTCTTCTCACGGACTTTCTACAAAGCTCAACCGCTGCGGTAATATTCTTTTTGACTGCGGAGTATTCATGAATGTAACTCTTGAGCATCTTGAATTCCATAAAAACTTCGAAACCTACCGCAGTGACAAGGCAAACCTTTTCCGCGCTCTCGACAAGCATAATCATCTTAAAACAATTGCAGGCACAAAGCAAAAAATCAATTCTATTGGAATTGTTAATCTGGAAGATCCTTCTGCCCAGTACTTTATTGAAGCAACAAAGCAGCCTGTATACGGCTTTACAACAGAAGGAAAAGCAGGAAAGGCAGCGGCAGAAAGCGGAAGCGAGGCTACACCACTTCCACCAATTCCAGATAATCTCCGCTACATGACAGCCCGCAATATTGCCTCTGCAACCTATGGTCTTAGTTTTGATGTAGATGCAGACGGAGAAAATGCCCTTTATCCAGAGAACTACGACCCGGTACAGCCACGCCCTCACAGCCACTTTGATGTAAAGGCAAGTCTGCCGGGGGCTTTCAACGCCTATAACCTTATGGCAGCAATAACTGCTGTGAGCAGCGTAACAGGCCGCTCTTTCGAAGAACTGGCAGCCCTCATTCCGCAGCTTACTCCAATCAAAGGCCGCATGACAGTAATTGACGAAGGCCAGCCTTTTGAACTGATTGTAGACTATGCACATACACCTTCCAGTTTCGAGACAATCTTCCCGCCGCTTCGTAAGCGCTGCAGTGGCCGTATCTTTGCCCTCTTCGGCAGTGGCGGTGAACGCGACCTTACAAAACGACCCCTTCAGGGCCAGATAGCAGCCCGCTTCTGCGATACAATCGTTCTTGCAGATGAAGACCCTCGCGGTGAAGATCCGGTAGAGCTTCTCAAGATGATTGCAGAAGGAGCCCTCAAAGAAGGTAAAGTAATGGGCGAAAATCTCTTTATCATTCATGACAGACCTCAGGCAATCCGCGAGACCCTTAAGATGGCCGCAAAAGGAGACATAGTTCTTCTGCTCGGAAAGTCGCACGAAAACAGTATTATTTATAAAGACCATGTTATGCCTTATGATGAAATCAGCGAGGCAAAAAAAGCATTAAAAGAGATGGGATTCACACAGGGGGAAAAATAAGATGACCATAGCAGTAATATACGGAGGCCGTTCAGGCGAACACGAAGTAAGCCTTGTTTCGGCAGCAGCAATTGCAAGCAACATCAAAAAAGAAAATAAGGTTCTTTTGATTGGTATTACAAAAAAAGGAAAATGGTATCTTCAGCCGGAAGCTGAATACGAAAGAATCTGCAAGGATACAAAAGCAGTTCTTACAATCAAAGAAGATGAAAGTATGGCTGTAAGCATCGTTCCGGCCGGTGGTAAACAGGCCTTTGTTGCCGGCGGAAAGCCACTGGATATTGATGTTGTTTTCCCAGCCCTTCACGGAACTTACGGTGAAGACGGTACTATTCAAGGCCTTTTTGAAATGGCTGATATTCCTTACGTAGGCTGTACTCCGCTTGCCTCTGCCATCACAATGGATAAGGAAAAAACAAAGCTTATCTGGCAGAGTGTAGGACTCCCTGTCGTACCTTATGTCTGCATCAAGCGTTCTGTTGTTTTAGACAGCGTTGTTTATGACGCTGTTATCGAAGAAACCGAAAAAGAACTCGGTTACCCTATGTTTGTAAAGCCTTGCTGTGCCGGTTCTTCTAACGGTGCTTCAAAGGCAAAGGACCGCAAAGAACTTCAGTTTGCAATTATGGAAGCCTTCAACTGGGACGACAAGATTCTCGTAGAAAAATCTCTCAACAATGCCCGCGAAATTGAATGCAGCGTTACAGGAAACTCAGTTACCTACCCTGCAGACAGCGATGTTGAAGATGTAGTTGCTTATATTCCTGGCGAAATTAAACCTAATCATGATTTTTATGATTTTGATGCTAAGTACAATGACCCGGATGGTGCAAATCTTATGGTTCCTGCAGAACTTTCTGAAAACGACCTTGAAAAAATCAGAAAAACTGCCTGCGCAGCCTACAAGGTTCTTGATGCAACAGGTCTTTCACGAGTTGATTTCTTTATTGACCGCGACTCAAAGGCTGTTTACCTCAACGAAATCAATACAATGCCGGGCTTTACTCCAATCAGCATGTTCCCTAAGATGTGCGATGCCGCAGGACTCAAGTTCCCTGAACTTGTAGATCTTCTTATAAAAGAGGCAGTTGCCCGCTACGAGGCAAAGAGCAAATTGAGCACCAGCCGATAAGCAATTGTCATCCCGAATTTATTTCGGGATCTATTGCAAAGATGCTGAAACAAAGTTCAGCATGACAGAAAATATAAAACTAGACTTCATACTAATTATATGGTAAAATATTTCAATTATTTTTATCAAATATCATAAAAAAAAGGAAACTTTATTATGAAAAAAAATACTGTTTACACACTCGGATCATTGATTATTCTTTTGATCTGTGCATTCTGTTTCGTTGTTCTTCCTGCAGTTGAAGGCAGAACAAGCCGCAATCAGGGCGGAGATGCTCCTGTTTTCGGAAAATATAACGGAAAAGAAATTAAATATGAGCAGGGCTCTGAGTTTGCAAACTTTGTATCTCAGTTCGGCCAGATGTATCAGATGTATGGTCAGCAGCTTGACCAGACTACTTACTATCAGATTTTCAACCAGGCATTTACTTCTACAGTAATGAATTATGCATTCTCAGATGAAGTTAAGAAATCTGGTTACAAAGTACCAAAATCTGCCATCACACGTCAGATTCTTCCATATTTCCAGGATGCAGACGGTAACTACTCATCTAAGCTTTACAAACAGGCTTCTGACAGCATCAAGCAGGAACTTCATGAGTCGGCAGAATCAAACCTTACTGCAAACCGTTTTTCAGAAGACTACTTCACAACAGAAGACAGACTTTACCTTACACCGCTTTACGGTCTTAAAACTTCTGAAGCTGAAAAAGCTTTCATTGCAAAAATGAATAAAGAACAGCGTGGCTTCAAAGTAGCTGTTTTCCAGAAATCAGATTACCCTCTTGAAGAAAAGCTTAAGTTTGGTAAAGAAAATGCAGCAAAATTCAACAACTATGACATGATGGTTATTACTGTTGAAGACAAAGCAAATGCAGAAACAATTGCTAAACGTATTTCTAACAACGAAATCACTTTTGAAGATGCAGTTTCTGAATACTCAGATAAGAACTATTCTAATTCAGAAGGTAAACTTACAAACTCATATCAGTATCAGATTGAAAACATTCTTGAAAATAAAGAAGACCTTGCTGCTGTAACAGGTCTTGCAGTTAATGCTGTAAGCGGAATTATTCAGACTAAAAACGGCTACTCAATTTTCAAGAATAATGCTGAATACACAAAACCTGATTTTGATTCAGAAACTATTCAGAGAACAATTACTTCATACATTTCTGCTTATGAATCAACAATAATTGAAGATTACTTTACTTCAAAAGCTAAAGAATTTATTGCAGAAGCAAAGAAGACAGACTTCAACTCTGCAGCTGAAAAATTTGGTGCTAAAGCAAGCGAAATTGCTCCATTCCCACTCAACTACGGAAACATCGATGTTCTTAATAAGATTGATACTTCTGCTGATGGTCTTGCTAATGCAGAAAAGAATGAAAACTTCCTCAATACAGCATTCTCTCTTAAGCTCAACGAAATGTCTGAACCATTTGTTTTGAACAGCAACATCGCAGTTCTTCAGTATACAACAGAAGGTTCTTCGGATGATGATGATGTTAATACAAATCTCTTCCTTACTTATGATCGTAATGCTGCAACTGACATTGTTATGAATAGTGATAAACTTGAGAACAACTTCCTCTCAGTTTATTTCGACAACTACATGAGATAATAATTGGCAGATACCATTAATCAAAAGCCCTGTGTCGTTCAAAAAATCGAAACGCCTCAGGGCTTTTCTGTTTCTTATAAAGACCACCTTCTCTATTCAAAATACAATCCTGCCAAAAATATATGCTCTACAATTGAAAAACTTCAGCTTTTACCAGGAACAATTATTTTATGCTGTTCCCCGGTTTTGAATTATGGCCTTACAGAACTTCTTAATAAACTTCCTGAAAACTGTCTTTTAATTCTATGTGAAGCAGAAAAGGAACTTTTTGATTTTTCTCTAAATGAAGGCCTTTTCAATATTTCTGATAAAAGATTGATTTCCTGCTCACCAGACAAGCTTAATGATTTACCACTTTTGATTTATAACTTTGCCAGCTCAGGACTTTACAAACGGGTTATTAGAATTGATATGTCTGCAGGAACTCAGTTTAACAAAGAGTTTTACGAAAAATTATTTGCAGCCTGTTCAAACTCAGTAATGACCTTCTGGAAAAACAGAATTACCCTCACCCGCTTTGGCCGCCGTTATTCTAAAAATCTTTTTACAAACCTTCATTATCTTGCAGATTCAAAGCCTATAAGTGATTTTTTTGCCACAGTAGAAAAACCTCTTATAGTCTTTGGGGCCGGAGAAAGTACACAGACTTTGCTTTCGTCATTGCGAGCACAAAGTGCGAAGCAATCCATTCTTTCTGATTACTATGTAATCTGTGCAGACACTGCCCTGCAGCCACTCTTAAAAAACGGAATCAAACCAGATGGAGTTTTTGTAGAAGAAGCACAAAGCGTAATTGTAAAAGCCTTTACTGGGACCCCAAAAGATATTCATATTTTTGCAGGCCTTTCATCCATTCCGAATCTGGTACATCGTGCAGGAGCAGAAAATATCTCCTACTTTTTTACAGAATATGCAGAAGGAAGATTTTTTGATTCCTTAAAATCTCAAAGCTTTATGCCAGCTGCAAACAAACCTTTTGGCTCCGTAGGACTTACAGCTGTTTATTATGCCCTCAAGTTCCGTAAAAATGAAAATGTGCCGGTCTATCTTACAGGTCTCGACTTTTCTTACAGTACAGGCCTTACACATACAAAGGGAGCACTGGCTCACAACCTGCGGCTTATCCAGTCTAACCGCCTGATATCACCACAGAACTACACCGCAGCCTACGGACTTGGTACAGAAAAAGTATCTGGAAAAAACGGCCAGCCGGTAATTACGAGTCCAACTCTTAAAAACTACGCCGCAATGTTCAAGAGCTTTTTTGCCGGCCAGAATAATCTGTTTGACGCAGGTGATTCAGGAATTGACCTGGGCTTACCACGTAAAAAACTGGATTGCCACGTCGCTAACGCTCCTCGCAATGACGAAGGAAGATGCGAGACCTCCACTTTCCGTCATTGCGAGGCCGAAGGCCGTGGCAATCCATATGTAAAAGAAATAGAAAACTACCTTCAAAAAGAACGCATAGCACTCGAAAACCTGCGCGACCTCTTAACCGGTAAAACAGAATTGAAGGATGATAAACTTTTAGAAGAAATTCGGAAAATCGCAGAACCACGCGAGTATCTCTATCTTCATTTTCCAGATGGATTTAAGTTCTCTTTGGAACAATCATTCTTGAACCGAATACGTATAGAACTCGACTATTTTCTTAAATTAATATAATCGTAAGAACCACGATTAATTGTGTTCAAAATGCGGGACGCAGGCAAAATGAATAAGGAGGACCCAGGGTATATAAAAATCAAGCGAAGCGAGATTTTTATGGGGACCCTGGTGGAACCCTTGTTCATTTTGCCGTCGCTGGGACCCGCATTTTGAACACTATTGATCGTCGTTTTCTTTAAGAACTGCAAGGAAAGCGCTCTGAGGAAGTTCTACATCACCAATCATCTTCATGCGCTTTTTACCCTCTTTCTGTTTTTCCAGCAGCTTTCGTTTACGGGTAATATCACCACCGTAACACTTGGCAAGAACGTCCTTGCGAACAGGGTTTACGGTTTCGCGGGCAATAATCTGGCCACCGATTGCACCCTGAATTGCTACCTTAAACTGCTGACGGGAAATCTCGTTCTTAAGGCGTTCACAAACCTTGCGGGCTCTGTCTACTGCATTCTGGCGGAAGGTCAAAAGAGACAGGGCATCAACATTCTTTCCATTTAAAAGGATATCAACCTTAACAAGGTCTGTAGCACGATAGCCTGTAACTTCATAATCAAAAGAAGCATAACCGCGGCTGTAGCTTTTTAGACGGTCATAAAAATCAAAGAGAACTTCTGCAAGAGGCATTTCGTAAGTAAGCTCAACACGCTTTGTATCCAGATACTGCATGTTTGTCTGAACACCGCGCTTTTCTGTACAAAGGGCAATGATTGAACCAAGGAACTCAGCAGGAGTAATAATGGAAGCCTTGATGTAAGGCTCTTCTGCATCCTTAATACGGCCCTGTGGATATTCAGAAGGGTTATCAATATACATGTCTTCACCGTTCTGAAGATGAAGCAGATAGCGAACCGACGGAGCAGTAAAGATTACAGCCTGATCAAAGTCGCGTTCAAGACGCTCCTGAATAATTTCAAGATGAAGAAGACCTAAGAAACCGCAGCGGAAACCATTACCCAGAGCAAGGGAATTATCCTTTTCGTAAATCAAGCTTGCATCGTTGAGCTTAAGCTTTTCCATACTGTCTTTAAGCTCTTCATAATCATTTGAATCCATAGGGTAGATAGATGAATATACAACAGGCTTAACTTCCTTAAAACCAGGAAGTGGTTCTTCAACACCGCCCTCTACAGAAGTAATTGTATCACCAACCTTAACATCACTTACAGTTTTAAGACCAGAGATGATATAACCTACATCACCAGCTTCAAGCACACCTGTTTCTTCATAATTGATTTTGAATACACCACACTGCTCTACTTTGTACTGAGTGTTTGTACTCATCATCTTGATGAGGTCACCGGTTTTTAAGCGGCCTTCCATTACGCGGACATGAACAACAACTCCACGGTAAACATCATAATGACAGTCGAAAATCAAGGCAGCGAGCTTTCCGTTAGGGTCACCAGTAGGGGCCGGAAACTTTGTTACAATAGCTTCGAGAAGTTCATCAATACCTTCACCTGTTTTTGCAGAAACGCACATAGCGTCTGCAGAGTCCAGACCAAGCTCATTATCAATCTGATTTTTACATGAAGCAATATCTGCAGAAGCAAGGTCAATCTTATTGATTACAGGAACCATTGTGAGGTCATGTTCAAGAGCCATATACATATTAGAAACAGTCTGGCTTTCAACACCCTGGGTTGCATCAATCAGAAGCAGAGCACCCTCGCAGGAAGCGATGGCACGGGAAACCTCATAAGAAAAGTCTACGTGACCCGGAGTATCTACAAAGTTCAGTTCGTAGTCGTTGCCGTCCTTTGCATGATAAGGAATAGTTACAGCCTGACTTTTAATTGTAATACCGCGTTCTCTTTCAATATCCATATTGTCGAGAATCTGGTTCATCATTTTACGGTCATCGATAATTTTTGCCTTTTGAATAAGGCGGTCAGAAAGAGTTGATTTTCCGTGGTCTATGTGTGCAACAATACAAAAGTTGCGCTTAAATTTCATTTCAGTCATTTATATGCTCCCAAAGTTAGAAGTAGTAAGGGCTGTCAAAGCTTGTTCCAAGACTCATAACTACATCAAGAAAGGCTTTTTTCTTTCTTTTTGTAGAAAGTGTTGTGATGATTACTTTTGCTTTATCGTTTACAGTAACATCGGCAACTGTTACAGTATCATTTTCAGAAAAGCTCATATCATCAGCGGCACTGCCCGGTATAATTTTTTCTATTGTATAGGATTTTCTGTTTGTTGTCGATGAAGGAATAAGCTTCATTCCAAACAGAGGAACAAAAGAACTTGTAATCAAATCAGATTCATAAACTGTTTTAGAAGGATTTTCCGGCCTTTTATCAAGATATACAAGACACTTTTTTTCCTGACCATCATCAGAAATATATTTACATTCAATAATTGTTTCAGGCTCAAGAGCCATCATCATAAAATTAAAATCATCAAGAGAAGTAACTGCTTTACCATCCAGAGAAGTAATAACATCTCCAACCTTCAGGCCAGACAAAAAGGCAGAACCACCGGAAAGTACATACTGAATCTCAAGACCAGTCTTCTTTGTCCCCTCTCTTTTTGTATTACCAAAGCAGCCTGTCCATGCATGAATAATTTCGCCGCGACCATAAAGATAAGGAAGCTCCTGTTTTAAGTACTCAACAGGAATTGCAAAGTTTAAGCCCTGCAGCTGAAGGATACCTGCATAAACAATAGCCTGAACTTTAAGATTTTTATCGATTAAAGGTCCACCGGAGTTTCCCGAGTTTACAGCCGCATCAATCTGAAATACATTTCCCAAAGCAAGAAGCTTACGGTCAAAAGAAGAAATAATTCCCGAAGTCAAAGTTCCTTCCAGACCAACCGGAGTACCGATTGCAGAAATCTTATCACCAATTTCCAGGTCGCTGCTGGAACCAAGATTCAAAACATATTCAGGTTCAATTTCAACTTTAAGAAGAGCCAGGTCCAGTAAAGAATCATAGCCTACAACCTTTGCAGGAATCTTTGTCAGATTATCTTCCGAAAGCTTGATGTAAAGACGGGCGTAACCTTCGTACTTTGGATTTACCATAGAATCGATTACATGATGATTTGTAACGATGTAACCGCGCTGGTCAATAAAAAAACCGGAACCGATTATTATATCTGCATAACCTGCACCATTTTTTACAGTTACTCCACGGTCAAGCCAGATGGTAACCGCAGCCTTCATACATTCAGATATTTTTGAAGGTGATTTTTTATTGAGCCCGCTTAGGCCAGGAACATCTTCAAGAGCTAACTTATCAAGTTCTGCATAAGCAACACTTGATTTCCACTGAGGGTTTACAGCTTTTAAGGATTTATAAATTTTTCTTGCATCGAGATAATTTTTTTCTTCAAGGGCTGTATTGTAAAGCTCTTCTACTTTAGAAAAACATCTTTGAATTACATCATCTCGTCCCAGCAGGTGGGCACGCCATAAAGCCCTCAAGGGCTCATTTTCAAGAAATCCATCAATACGTTCTATTTCATTCTGAACAATATCTTCATCAGTATAATTGATAGGCTGAGCAACAGATTTAGGCTGACGTACTGAACGGCAGGAAATACAAAGAAAAGCAAAAGAAAAAGAAATCAGTAAAAAAGAAGTTTTAATAAATCCCTGCATTTTATTCAGAGGCTCCCTGGTCAAGTGGCAATGTTGTAAAAGGTACCTTCCGGCAATAGTAAGAAGAGCCAACCTTTATTACAGAAATTCTTTCTTCCTGATAATCAAAAATATCAATTGCTCCCTGTTCAATATCTTTTTTAACATAATCTAAAAGTGCAGCTTCTTCATCTGCACTTCCCTTCTGGTCAATCCAGTATAAGTCAGCTGAATCACCGGCATAAATCATAACCTCAGAGCCCTGCACATTCATTTTAACTGGAACTCCATCTGCAATTGTAAGGGCAATAATCTGAAGACCATTCGAATCATAATACATGGTTTCTTCGATTAATGATTCGCCTTCTTTCTGAGGATAGCGGATATACTGGCAGTCTGGTAAACCGTTATCATCATTATCCCAGACAGTAACTTTTCCGCCATATTCAAGATACTCTTCACTAAACTCACTGAAGGTATTTGCATTGCGGTCTATCTGAATCTTGCGAAGATAAATATTCTGGCGGCCATCAATGAAATTAAACACGCTTGAAATGATGCGGTCATTTTCATCTGAATTAAGCCCCTGCTGTGCAAAAGGAATCTCAGAGAACTGTTCAACAGTTTCGAAGTTACCGTCGTTATCATAATCTACAAAACGAAGGATTGAACCTTCCTTTGTAAAATCGCTGTAAGCATAGCGATTATTATCTTCATAGAACTCTGCAAATACAATATTGCCGCCTGAAAGTGTATAGACAATTCTTGCATTGTCTCTTTCGGTTATAGGAAGCTCAAAGCTTGCAGCTTTTTCTATCAGTTCCTGAGGAAGAGGAATTGCAGTTTCTCTAGAAATATTAGGAATATAAAACTCTGCTCCTGTACGGGCAAAAACATTGTCAGTAACAAATTCAAAAGGAGAAAAAACAAAATCATCGTGAAGGAAATTAAAAACAAGATTTGTATCAGAATAAGAAACCTTTGAAATGCGGGGGAAAGTATCGTAGAAGAACTGAATGCGGCGGGAATTGAAATAAACAAAAACCGGTGCACCAAAATCACAGGCAGAATACAGTTCTATTTCTCCGTCGTTGTTTCCGTCATATTTAATATACTGAGGACGCCCCTTTTCATACTGAACGGTAAACTCATACTGTAAATCAATATTTTCATCGATATAAAGAGTTCCTGTAAATTCAGCCAGAGCTTTAGCAGCACGTTCAATAACTTCTTCATCCTTTAAAAGTGCAATAAAAGTTTCCAGCAGATCTAACGAGAACTCTGAACCACTTGCTCCAAAAAACATGTCAAAGGCTTCTGCATCTGTGTAAATGCCGGCGCGAAGAGCTGCTATAGCGAGCAAAGAGGAAAGACTTTTGTTTTTAGCGTCAATTGCTTTTATGAGACGGATTTTATCCTCTCCACGGGCAAAGGAAGCAGCCATAAGTTCCAGTTCCTGATTTCTGTCTGAATAATCCGGAAGCTTTGCAATATAAGAATCAGCAATTGTACTTACAATCTGTGGAACAGTGTACTTTAATCCATCACGCTCAGCCTCACTCATAAACTGAGATTCAAACATAAAGAAGATTTCCGGAAAGCGCAGATCCTGCTGGTAAACACGACGGTCACTGTTTAAGCGCTGGCGTGCATTGTTGAGTCCCTCTTCTGTTCCCATACGGTAGTAGTTTTTAATACGAATGAATTCAGCATCAGCAGAATAAATAAAAGGCTCGGCATCAAGAGCAGCAAGAGATTCTTCGTAAAGACCTGTGTCCGAAAGAAGATCTGCCATAAAAATACGGGCACCATTTTTTGTATAGCCGGCCCAGGCAGAACGCTCAAAAGCAGAAGAAAGAAGCCGCAGGGCATCTGCTTTTGTTCCGCCAAGATTAAGCGAAGCAGCCGCTTTTATATAATACAAATCAGAAATTGAATCATCATAAGAAAGGCCAAGCTCAGCCTGATTCAGAGCATTCTGCCAGTCATTACCGACGAGACAGTTCTCTGCAAGTTTAAGGCAACGAAGGGCAGTATTTTTATTTGCAGCGGCAGCAGAATTTTGAGCCAGAGCTGTAAAAGTAATTCCAAACGATAAAAGAACAATAAGAAACTTTTTCATAACTTTACAATCCAATCCTTATATCCTAAAAATCCGCCGAGAATTGCTTTAATTGACTGCGGGTTTTCATCAAGCATTTGAATGACAGGCAGAAGACTCCTTTTTTCAGGAGGAACGTGCCAGTCAGAATAAATATCAGAAACTTTTTTTTCAGAACCGTCGGCAGAAAGAATTGTATCTCCCGGTCGAAAACTTCTTACAAAAAAAGGAAGAGGAATATTTTCAGCAAGGCTGTTTTCTCCAGCCTGTACAGAAACACAGGCTTTTCCATTCTTTTCTTTATAGTTAAAAACAAGTAAGTTCCCGAAAGGAAACTCAAAAGTTCCACTTTCTTCTATTATATCAGAAAAAACTAAATCAGTATTGCTTTCTGAGTATTTTTTTATAAAAAGTTGATTATTTTTCCGCCTGATTTCTATGCTTCCAAAACGCTTTGTAAATGAAGAAGCCTGGCATAAAATTACATCTTTCAAAAACTGATGAGGGATTCTTTCGCTTTCCCCCGCCCGGTTACAGGCTTCGAGCAGAATACGGTATTTTACCGCTTCAGCTGCATTCATAAAATCATCAAGGGGAATTTCCAGGCTTCCGTCTGTCTTCTGCTGAATTGGAAAAGCTTCAAGAAAACTTTGAATGAAATCAGAATCTTCAGCATTTTTTTCTGCACCTTTAAGAGCAGCAGTCTGCCATCCTTCAAAGTTTTCATCAAGAAAAGGAAGAAGCTTAAGGCGGATTTTATTACGAAGATAATCTGTCTCATAATTTGTTTTATCTGTCCGCCAGGTAATTCCAAGTCCTGTTAGATAAGACTCAATCTCCGTCCTCGCAATATTCAAAAGCGGCCTTACATAAGGACCGCGGCGGGCCCTGATTCCACCCGCAGAATCAAAGGAAGAGCCCTGCAAAAAACGCATAAGAATAGTTTCCAGCTGGTCGTTACGGTTGTGGGCAAGACAGAGTGCATCCAGTTGATTCTGGCAGATAAATTTTTCAAAGGCTTCATAGCGCAGGTTGCGGGCCGCATCCTCAGTACCCCGGCCCCGCTTTGCAGCCTCTGCAGCCACGGCACCTCTGGGTAACTCAACAACAGAGCAGTTGATTTTTACGCCGGTCTCTTTTTCAAGCCGTAGGCAAAGATCTTTCACAAAACGGGCATCGCCGCCAGACTCTTGAGCCGGCCTGATATTATGGTTTACAGTGATTACATATAATGTTGAAAGAAAAGCTGACAGAGCAAGCAGTAAAGAAACAGAATCCGCCCCGCCCGATACAGCAAGGCCGATTTTCTGCGAGCCGTCAGGACTCACACCACAAGCAAGAAGATTTTTTTTAACTTTTTCTTCAAATTCACACATAAAAAAAAGGCTGCCCCACAAATGTGGAACAGCCTTTATTATACACCAAAACCCGCTGATTAGCGAGTGCCGGTCTAGCCGAAACTAGCCTCGAGCAGGAGATACAGTAACGAGTGGGAGTTCTGCGCTTGTAAGAACTTCAACCTTGCTGTCAAGCTTAAGGTCCTTTACGCGGAGTGCTTCACTAACGTTGATTCCAGAAATATCAGCAGTGATAGTCTCTGGAAGGTCTGCGATAGCAGCCTTGATTTTGATTTCGTTATTGCGTTCTTTCTTGAAACCACCCTTAAGAACACCAGCTGGAGTTCCTGTGTAGTGGATCTTGATTTTCATAACGAGTTTTTCATCTGCATCTGGTGTGAAGAAATCAGCATGAAGTACTTTGTCGTTGCGGATGTTGTATTCAACGTCCTTAATTAAAGCGAGTGATTCTTTTCCATCAACCTTGAGAGTGATAGAAGTTGTTGGAGTGATAGTTCTCCAGATCTTGTTGAATTCTACTTCGCCAACTTCGATAGATGTAGCCTCGCCCTTTGAATTGTAAACAACGGCAGGGATACGTCCTTCTTTGCGAAGATTTTTAGCAGCTGTTTTACCAGTAGCTGTACGAAGTTTTGCTTCGAGTGTCTGCTTACTCATTTTCTTAAAGCTCCTTATATCCTTAAAAATGTTTGAATATATTAACAGAAATAAGGAGTTTATTCAAGGCTCAAAGGCTTGCCTATTGTAAAGTATTCTTTGTCATAAGAAGTTCTTCTTTAGGCTTGCTTCCCTTTAATTTAAATGTAAGCATTAGACCAAAACCGTCAGAAGAAATTTCATCAATTTCATATACAAGGTCGCAGTCTTCCGGCTTAAGTTTAAGGAAGTCATCTTTAGTCAGAGAACCATCATCGTTGTATTTAATATAAATTGTGCCTTTAGATAATTTAGCATCTGTTGAAAAACCTATAAAGCCGGCATGCTCTTCATTTGCGTAAGAATCTTTTACAGTAACAGTAAGATCATCTCCATAATACCAGAACTTTCCACGGTGATCTGTCAGATAAAGTTTTTTACCAGCAGCAACAGGATCCAGAACCTGCTCTACATATGCAAGAATTGATTTTTGATGAAGGTTGTAGTTATTCGGATTAGTAACAGACTTTCCGGTTTTAGCATCCAGAAGCTCAAAAGAAACCTTATTTTTTTCTGTCTTTGCAACAATCTTATAAGCCTGACCTGCCTCAAGAGTAAACTTTAATGAGTTCGGCATAAGAGTATAAGATTTGCCGTTGTTAAATTTTACAACGAATATGTGTGTGCCAGGCATCATAAGCACAGTTCTGTTTTTGTTGAATTTAGATAAAGACGAATCTAAGTATTCTTTTCCATCTGCTTCATCAGCCCCCTTCTTTTTTTCCGGAGCTGGATTAATACCATCAATCGCTTCAACTACAACAGAAGAAGCAAAGGTCATAGAAACAAGTTCTTCTTCAGGAATATCATCGCTGATAGAAGCTGGAACTTTTACAGATTTAGATTTAGCAAAAGCGCTAAAGCTTAATAACATTAAAAATAATACAAACAGTTTTTTCATTTTATTTTTCTCCAATTATGATCCCATTATTGTAGAGTCATAAACCTCATACATCAGTTTATCCCCTTCCATATAGTAAATCATAAGCTGCATAGCACCATAAAAAAAGTGTGGAAAACCTAAACATGACTCATCATATTCTTTTTTGTAATTCGTAAGCTTTTCCTTTACTTCTTCAACACTTGTCGTTTCTACTTTATTGCGCTCTTCATTAATATATAATGTATCTACAATAAAGTCTCCAGTAAATTCTTTTGGTTCAAGTTTATCTCTAACATCCCAGCTTTTACTAATATTATTAAAAGATTCCCGTGCATATTCATTAAATGCCTTTATTAATTCAGCTTTGCTCTCGTAGTAGCCGCCTTCCTGATCACTCGTATACTTTCCCCTATAGGTAACTGTTTCAAGTGTATCCGGATTTTGTTTTGCCCATCCTGTTTTCTCTTCTTTTCCGAAATCACAGGCAGTCAGCATAAGGATACTTCCCAAGATAAATAGACTTAACAACTTTTTCATTTTTTGCCTCCACTATATATATATATATATATATAGTACTATATTACTATATAAAGAAGCCTAAAACAAGAAAAATCGATTTTAATATGGTTTTTAAGAATAAGGAGGGGGAAGCCTCCCCCTCGCTCCAGCCCGCTGCGCGGTCTTCCGCTACCCCTTCTCCTAGGGGCTTCGCCCCTAAGACCCCATAGAATAGAATGGATAATTGCTTACGCAATTTTCGATTTATTTACATTCCCTTGAATTCTTTTTTAAGAATTGGTTTCAAAAACTGTTTTTTTAAATCTCTAGGATCATGAAAGATTAGTAATTCAGAACGCGATAATTCTTTGTTTTTATGTTTTATTGCAAGTAGCTGTAACGTACATATTAAATCGGCAACCTGAAACAACTTATAATCTTTAGGACAAACTTTTCGAACATCATATTGGGACAGTTCTGTTGAAAGTACAGAATTCAAAATTCTATTTAAATTTCTTTGTCCGTTATCATAATACAAAATTACTTCCTCAAAGGCTTGGAAATAAGAAACATTTTCTCGAATAAATTGAGACATCTCTTTTGCCATACGACCTTCAAGCTTTAATAAATCATCAAACTGCCGTTTTTCAAAAACAAAAGTTTTATATGTTATATCTGATTTCATCACAAAATAAAAAAGCTTACTGAAAAGAGCACGTCTTTCATTTGGCGAAAGATTTTCGAATACTTCTTCACGTCTTATAAGAGGCTCTGTATGAATGGCAAAATCAGATTCATATCCAAGATTTTTAAGTCCTTCATTTAGAAGTTTAATATTCTGATTTATATCATTATCTTGCTCATGGAAAATCATTGTGATGATATAATATGGAGAATGATGACTGTATTCTCCAAAATCGCCACTTTCATCAACAAAGATACTAAGTTTTCCCAATGCAAAACTCCAAGGACAAAAAAAATGGCGGGTCAGTTTGCCCGCCGTCGTAGGTTGGACCAGGGTCTTTCGACCAGCCCATTCATTATTATATTTTAGTGTTGCGATTTGTCAAGCGAATTTATTTATTTAACTTCGCATAACTTCCGTTAACTTCTATTAGAATGTTCACACTCCCCTTTTCCAGAGCCATACATGTTGGTCAAAATCGTTAACGACCTCTGCCCAACTTTCCCAGTCGTTTGCTATAGTTTCATCGACAGTTATTAGACCTTCTGTTCTACTTTGGCTGAATGGTATAGAAGTATTCTTGTTAAATGCAGCCTGCTCCTCAGAATGATACGGAATAGAAATAGTTTTGTCCTTTTCCCAAGAATAAATAATTACATCAGCAGAACCTAAACCATGCTTAGTTTTGTAATTCCTAGAACAAGTTGCATTATTCCACTTAGTAAGCATTTCAAAAAGAATCTGAACAGCTTCATTCTTAGTTCTAACATGATTATTTTCGAAAAAACCGTGTTCTATAATTAATTCATTGAGAATATTTTCAAGTTGCTTCCAAGCAGCTGCAGACCAATGTTGATATGATGCTGCAAAGAATTGACCTTTATAAGAAATCTTAGTAACTAATCTTTCACCCATCTTTACTTACCTCCCCGGCGCATAGTCGATAGGATTATCAGCGACGGTCGAGCTCTCTGCAATCTCCGTAGACAGGATTCGCCGCGACGGTCGCAGACCTCCTGTCTGCTCCCTCTGCGGCGCCTCCGTTCGCTGGCCTCACCCTCCTGGTTCGGCCTTCTAAAAAAGCCTGCGCCACTGCTCGGCTTTTTTAGAACCGCTCACTTCGTTTCGAATCCTGTCGACCCAGCTTGGATTTTTTAGGTAAAAAAAAAGAGTTTCCTGTTATTTTCAGAAAACTCTTTTGTAATGCTGGGTCGACAGGATTCGAACCTGTGGAATGACGGCACCAAAAGCCGTTGGCTTACCGCTTGCCGACGACCCAAAGATGTCATCTAGTATATAATATTTTAGTCGTCTGGGGAAGTACCTGTTTCTACGTGACCGGCATTGTATTCTGCGAGGATCTTATCCTGCAGTTCGGTACGGAACTCTGGGCTTATTGGATGGGCTACATCTTTATATTCCCCATTGGCAGTTTTTCGGCTTGGCATTGCAATGAACAGGCCGCTCTTGCCTTCGATAATTTTTACATTGTGAACAACAAAGCAGTTATCAAAAGTAACTGTAACATAAGCTCTAAGCTTACCTTCGTCCTCAACCTTTCTAATTCTCAATTCGGTAATCTGCATAAATCATCTACCTCCGCAAAATTACACCGCAAAACTATAATCTTATACAGTCCGCGCTAATTTACAGTTCCAAGAACCCGCCAGCTTCTTAAGGGCAGATTCAGCCTCTTGCCTGGAAGAGAAAATCCCAAAAACTGTGGAACCCGAACCTGACATTTCGGCATAATCACAGTCAAGGGCTCTTAAAGCCTCAATAGCACGCCCTATATCTTTATATTTTGCAGAAATTACGGGCGTAAAAGTATTAATAAAAGTCCAGTTCTCCGGCGGCCTTCTGTAAACCAGCTCTAGCTCATCAAATTCAGGACTTACCAAAAACTTTCCACGAGAAAAAGCCTCATCCACAAGAGCATACGCTTCTTTAGTGGAAGAGCTTACCTCTGGAAAAATCAGAATCAGGAAAAGGTCTTCTCGCCCATGGATTTTCTTTACATTTTCTCCACGACCAGAAACCAGGGCACATCCCCGGCCTTTTTCGTCGCAGTGCATAAAGAAAAACACATCACTGCCAGTCTCGGCAGCAACATAATCCAGCTCGCTGTCAGAAAGCCTTACGTTACAAAGCCCTTCAAGCATTCTCGTTAGAGCCGCTGCATCTGAAGAACCACCGCCAAGTCCGCCACCGGAAGGAATACCCTTCTTAAGCTCAACTCTGACACCTGGAACTTCACAGCTGACAATTTTGCAAAATGCATTGTAGGCTTTTGTAAGAGTATTGTTCTCAGGCAGTTCCATGGAAGAGCAATGCACGATGCAACCTTTATCAGCTGTCGTCGTCAATGTCAGTTCATCATATAAATCAACTGTCTGGAAAATACTCTCAATGCCGTGAAATCCGTCTGCCCGTCCGGGAAGTACCCGAAGACCAAAATTTACTTTTGCATACGCACAGCCAGAAATTTCACGTTCCATTAATATAATTATACCCTACTTTGCCGAGTAGTCAAACTTTTTCGAATCGAAAAAGTTTGCTACTCATTTCAATGAAATATCAATGAACCGTGAAATTTTCCAAGAAAATCCCCTTAAATTCTATTTACTTTTTAGCACGGATACTTTATATTGTAGAAAAGTGAGTTTAACAGTAAGGACAAAAACGAGGCGGGGTTTTTATGTTTGCTGATTCAGATTTTGAAGAATTAACAATGTCTTTTTCATACGGCGATGATTTCGACGATGATTATGATGAAGATTTCGATGACGACTTTGACGATTACGAAGACGACGACGAAGCTTTAGACGAATTCGATGATGATGCAGATTTATACTACGACGATGTCTTTAAGGAAGAAGAAGACGTAGACGAACCTTACGACGACGTTGAAGAAGAAGACGGCTACGGCTCATACCGCGACCGCTTCCAGGATGAAGAATAGACAGTGATTTCGATACGGCCTTCGGCCTACTCAATCACCGGTGGTTGAGTGCCGCGAAGCGGCGTATCGAAACCACCTGAGTTTTTTACAAAGAATTCAAATCAACCAATTCATATCCACTATCAAGTAAAGCACTAATTAATAGAGCCACATATTTATACAGCGGTCTTGAATGATTGCTCTGTGAGAATCCACCTACAACAGAAACTACCCCACCATTAGTTTTTTCCAATGCTGCAATATATTTTCTTATAAGCTTTTCAGGATCCATGTCCGGATTATTAAACTCAGAAAAATCACTGCATGGAAAAACATAAGTGTAGCCGGCATTTTCTCCGGCATTAATAATGTCTGGTGTTGTGCTGTAATAAGGTGCATGCCAGAAAAGAGTCAGCTCATTTTTTGTGCAGTCATAAAACTCATCTTCATTGCGGGCAAGACCACGGCGGATAAAATCTTCATTAATTACAAAAGAGTTTTCTGTAAGGTTTGCAGTTGTAAAGAACATAGAAGCACACAGGTGTCCGTTTGTAACAATCTGTCTTGTCTCTGCCGGATATCGACGGATAAACTCTCCATTTATAAAGAAGCTTCCTTTTGCATTGAACTTTTTCAGTTCAGAAAGAATTACCGGAAGTCCGTCTGCATTATCATAAAGTTCAAATGCAAGAGCAACCTTTTTCTTCTCCGGCGCTTTTCTTGCGCTTTCCTTGTACAAAGGATTTGTTACTGCCCTCTTGCTTAAAGAGCGCACAAAAATTGCGTTATCGTAGTTTTTATTTTGTGTAGTTCCAATGAAAACCCTGTAACGGCCATTTTGTTTTACAGGTTCTATGCTTCCTGTAAAATCAATTTTAGCCCAGGTTCTTTTTTTTGCATCATATCTGTAGAAGCTGGAATTTCCTGTATCAGCAATAATCGAATAATCGTTTGTATCCCAGTATCCTGCAGCAACAGAAGAAAGTGTAATTGTATCAAACTTATTTGCAAAAATATTCCATTTGCGGATACTCTTTTCTCCGCCTACAATTAAGGTTGAGTCATCTGTCCAGATAGCAGAAACAATTTTTTCACCGGTAAGAACGGCAAGGCGCTTCCAGGAATTCATATCATAAACATAAACTGTAGAACCTGCAAAGAACATTACTTTGCTTCCGTTAGGCGAAATAAAAGGTTTTCCTGAATCTTCAATCTGAAGAACCTGCTGGGCCTGAGAGTCAAGTTTGTAAACAGAACCGTGTTCCTTAATTCCATCGTAAGGGAGTTTTTCCTGCCATAAAACAGGTTTACCGTTATCATCCCAGAATACATAAGATGCTACAAGAGATGCTTTTGATTCTGTATAGGGACGGGAATAAATAACATCCATATAATCACAGGAAGCGGAACGCACAACAAGATAAGTAAAAAGTCTTCCGTTCTGGGTTACAACTGCAGAAGTTACTTCACTGTTACAGCTGAACTTATCTGTAAGCGGATTAAACTGAAATGGAAGACGCCCCATTGGCTTTCCCTGGCCAATAATGCCGGAATAAAGTCCCAGAGTATACAACTCTTTAGTATTGATTTTATAAAGGAGATAATCGTCTATATAGGCAAGGTATTTTGTAGAAGCCCAGTAAACAGAATTAATGCTGCCGCGGCCTATCTTTCTGTAACGTTCATCAATTTCAACTCCGCGAAGCACTGCATCCGGATTACAGAAGAAAACAGAATTATTTTTCTCATAAATTAAAACTGATGAATCCGGCGCCCATTTTACAGGAAGGTCTTCGTAAGAATTTAAAACACCTTCACAAAGTACACTGCTCTTTCCAGTCTTAGTACTTACAAGCATAAGATTTCCGGAAAAAACTGAAGTTCTTTCAATACGGCAGAAATACTTTCCATCCGGGCTTACTGCATAAGGAACAACCGGAACAATATTTTCAGGCATCTCGCTTGTCTTTTCAATCCATTTTAATTCACCGCTTTTATTTGAATAACGGGCTATTCCGTATCTATTTCTAATCTGAAGAATCTCACCGCCGGAAAGCAGCTCCATCTGTTCCGGATAACAGGTAATAACCTCCGGCGCAGACTCTGGTTTACCGTCTTTTAAGGCTGCATGAAAAAGAGATTTATAAGGACTGGTTCCCACCATGTTATGACGAACTGTAAAAAGAATTTCGTCGTTAAGATTCAAATCCGGATTCCCGAAGGAAGTGCCGGCAAAAAGTGAGAAAGAAAATAGACTAATTACAAGAGGCAGAATACCTGTTTTTTTCATTTATGCATCTCCGCACTTAATACGAGGATGGAAAGCTCATGCTCAAGGTCATCAAGCTGTTCTTCCATCTTTTCTATCTGATTATAACGCTTTTGAAATTGTTTTTCCTTAAATTTTGCATAGCGCAATTCATTACTGTCTTCTTTTTCAGTTTCCACGCGCGAATAACCGCACCATGGACAGTAATAAAACTTATTATCAATTAACTTGCCGCAACCACCGCAGATACACATATTTCCTCCCATCAGTGGTTTCGATAGGCCGCCTTCGCGGCACTCAACCACCGCGGTGATTGAGTAGGCCATAGGCCGTATCGAAATCACATTGTTTTTCTACTTCAACACCGTCATCGGGTCTACTAATTTTCCTTTTTTGTAAACTGTAAAGTGAAGGTGTGGACCGGTTGAATAGCCTGTTGAACCAACAAGACCAATTCTGGTTCCCTGGCTCACCCACTGACCTTTACTTGCAATAATTTTTGACATGTGGGCATACAGAGTCTGATAGCCGTTGCCATGATCAATAATTACATAATTTCCGTAAACACGGTTAATACCGGTTGTAGTTACCTTACCGCTCATTGCCGCAAGAATCGGAGTTCCTGTAGGACAGGCCATATCAGTTCCGGTATGGAAAGATTTTACTCCGGCAATAGGATCAATTCTGTATCCGTATGGAGAAGACCAGCGGAACTTTGCAGAAATAGGCATGCGGAAAAGTTCTCCCATTGCATTGCGCAGAGAGTTAGCATCCATAGCGGCGCCCGGTAAAAAGAGCTGCTGACCTGCAGTAAGTGTTTCGCTTGTAAGTTCGTTTACGTCCAGAAGCTGCTCCAGGCTTACCTTATACTTTCCGGTAATACCGCTGAGGCTGTCACCTTTTTTTACTGTATAAACAATTCCATCAATTGAAGGAATCTTGAGTTTCTGTCCGGCAGCAAGCTGGCGAACGTTTCCAATATCATTTACAGAAATCAAAGTAGAAATGTTAGTTAACCCAAACTTCTTTGCAATTCCACTGATTGTATCGCCCTGGCGAACCTTGTAGGTCTGGAAGGTAACCGGCTGGGTAAAATTCGGCTTTACGGCAGGCACTTCCACATCTAAAAGCTTTCCAGTTTCGTCATAATCAATTTTACCTTCAAGGGCAAAGTTTGCCATAAGTTTATTTAAGATTTCTATGTCATCACCACCGTCGCTCTGTAAAGTAAGAGGACCGGTATGATTTATATGATGATTTACAAGTTTGAAAGAAAAAATTGAAATTGTCGCAAAAGCCGCAGCCGAAGCAGCAATAATAAAAAAGGCCTTTGCATTGCTTTTGATATAGTCTCCACTTTGAGTAAGGGCTACGCCCAAAAGCTTAAAGAGGCTTTTTACGGAAAAATCACTTCGAACCTTTTGAGCCGAAAAGGATTTTAACTCCGGAGAAAAAATATTTGCTGTTATGGAAGCGGCCTGAGACCGCTCTTTATGTCTGAACTGTAATTCCGGAAGGCTGAAGGTTCTCAAAGGTCTGAAGCCTCTGGCCCGGGAATTATCCTGAACGTAACTTATTATTTCCATGCTTCATATATCGGAAAAAAATAAGGGACGGTTTAGGAAAATTAATATTAGAGATAGTCGCGTAAAAACGGATATTGTGAGAGAAAAGCTTCGCGGGGGAAGGAAGCAGAAAGATTTTCGAGCTCGGCAAGCTGGGCCTGTGACAGGGGGGCTTGGGCAGTGGCCGCCGCGGCGAGGAAGCCTTGTTTGCGGGAAGTGATTTGCGGACGACTTAAAAGCTCCTGGGTGTCGGCCGCGGCTATGCCCGGCACGGAAAGGCCACGGGGGTCCAGCGTGTAAGTTTTTGTTTCAGGACAGGCAGCAAGCCGGGACTCGAACCACCAGGCAAACATTTTCATGCGACTGTCGGTAAGCACGGGCGAACCTGTGTAGTCGCTACCAGTGGTCGCATTGGCAGAATAAAGGGCGTTTGCGGTGAACTTATCCGGAGTTGAAAGGCGGCTTGCCAGAGTATGATATGTCTGTTCGGCGGAAGAGCCTTTTATATGTGTCTGCTTATTCGGAAAGGCAAAATCCAGGCCCGCAGTAAAGATCTCCCGGGCTCCGGCAAGGCGGGCAAAGTTCCAGGCACTTGAGGCTACGGAGCCGCCGGTTCCAAGATCACCGGGTTGCAGCTCCAGTTTTGTCTGCACAAACTGCCCCACCGGAAACTGAGAACTGCACAATAAAAGATTACGGCAGTTAAAACGGAAAACAGATGGATAAGCACTAACTTCGGTTATAAAAACACTTTGCGGTGCACTAAGTCCCGCAATATGGCGGTAAGCCCAGAACTGAGGGTCTGTCAAAATCACAAAGTCCGGCTGAACTCCGGCCCGTAAAAGTGCCCTCAAGGCGGTTTCCACACAGACTGTTACACAGCGCTCCTGCAGATTCTTTATATATGGAAGAATCCTTTCTAAAGAAGGCCCTGCCCCTATAATCAGAAAAGGCAGGCTCTTTCCTTCATCATCAAAAGCCTTATTTTCAAGACTGCCAACCTGTCCGCACTTTCCATACTGAGCAAGATTTTTAAGACTGTTTCTGCACCAGAGGCGGCCAAACTTTTTCAAGGTTGCAGCATTAATTTCATTTTTTCTCTGATTACGCTTTATAATAGAACGAACTGTATCAAAATAAGGTGATGCGTGGGCAGTAAAAGCCGGAAGGTCAAAAAAGTAAGCATCAGAAACTCCGGTCTCGCCTATATTAACATGGCTGGAATCTTCCAGTAATGGCAGTACAGCCTCTGCCGGCGCCCCAACTGCAATTACAAGTTTTTCAAGTTCAAAAACTGGAGTCCAGTCCAGAAGGCTCATAGCTGCAAAAAAATGTCCAATATCCGGCTCAATCAAAATAAGCCTTGGTCCTGCCCCGCCCCGCTCTTTAATCAACTTAGCAATTTCAATTACATGGTAGCCAAGTCCAAAGCCGTAAAAGACTACAGAAGACTTCTGAAACACTTCGTCGCGGCCAACAGCGGCAGCAGCCTCCCGCTCGGGATTATAGGCAGAATGCAATCTTACCCCGCCCTCACTTGCGGTAATGCTTCCATTTTTTGCGGATTCAAGCTTCCATATTGATTCCGGTGGCAGGCTCTGGCTGCCTGTCATTTCTGCTAATTGGGGGAATCTGTTTTTAAAGGCGGTAAAGTTTTTATTCCAGATTGAGTTCAATTACCATGTTCTCCGTAACCGGTGTACCAGGCTCAGGACTCTGGCTTGTAACCCATCCGCTTCCATTAATATTCAGGCGGATATCTGTACGTTCCATAAGAGGCAGAAGCTCTTTCTTTGATTTTCCAGTGAAATCAGGTACTACGGAACCAATCTCCATTCCACGAGAAGAAGAAATTGTAATTACACCGCTGTGTTCGAGAGAAGCAGCACCGCCTCGACTCATTCCTAAATGGTCAATGATAATATCTGCGGCCTGACCAATTACAGGGGCAACAATACGTCCACCGTAGGTTTCTCCCTTAGCTTTCTCTACTACGATATACAAAACAATCTGAGGCTCATCAACCGGGAAGATGGCAATACAGCTGGAAAGGAAGTCTGTATCAGAATAGCCGCCATGCTCCTTATCTGCCATCTGGGCTGTACCGGTTTTTACACCAATATCAACATCGCGAAGATTTGCACGAGAACCGGTTCCGCTTTTAGCAGTGGTTTCCATACAGCTCAAAATATAATCTGCAGTATTCTTTGAGAAAACTCTGTTTTTATACTGAGGCTCATGCTCGTAATAAGTTGTTCCGTCTTTATTTGTGATTTTATGAATAAAAGAAAGCTGAACAGGAATACCACCGTTTCCAATAGAGGTCGCTGCCTGCACCATCTGCAGTGCCGAAACAGATATTTCCTGGCCGATTGCAATTGTAGGCTTAGAACGCGCAGACCAGAGAGCACTGCTTGTATCTTTTACAGAGCCGGAAGTTTCACCCGGAAGCTCAACTCCGGTTTTTGTACCAAAGCCCAGCATGCGGATTCTGGCCATAAATTCATCTTCGCTTATTCTGTCACTAATCTGTCCAAGAACATCGTTGCAGGAATAGCGGAGTCCGTCTTTAGGTGTACACCAGCCGTGATGCTCCAGACACTTAATTCTGATTGTTTCTCCACCGGCAATGCGCTTTTCATACATTCCGTCGCAGAGGAAAGAATCATTAGGAGAAATGCCATGCTCGTCGTAAACAATTCCTACAGTGAAAATCTTAAATACAGAACCAGGCTCATAAGCCGTCATTGCCGGCCGGTCTACCTTAGAGGCAATGGAAGACATGCCGTATTCATTCAAATCTGCAGAAGGAAGGCTGATATAAGAAAGCACTTCTCCGTTTGTACAGTCAGCCGCAATAAGCATCATGCTTTCGGCCTGAGTTTCATTCATAGTTTTTTGCGCAACCTGCTCCAGCTTATACTGAAGGTTGGCATCAATACTTAAAAAGACATTGCGTCCCTGCAGCGGTTCACCGTTTTCATCTGTACCGCTTGGAGAAAGAACAGACTGCTGAGAGAATTCAATTCCGGCAAGTCCACGACCATCATCTCCCATGTAGCCTATAAGCTGTGAAGCAAGTGCATGATTAGGATAATTTCTTCCAGGGATTTTTTCGTAGCTGACAAAGTTGTAGCCCTTCTCGTCGGTAAGCTTTTTAAGGGGCTCATACTCTGTCTGATTTATTTTCTTCTTTAGATAAACGAAGGTCTTGTTTGTATTTATGATTTCAAGAACTTCTTCCGGCAGCATTTCCAGAAGAGGTGCCACATCATTTGCAAAACGAGTTTTTATTTTTTCACTGTCGCGGATATTTTTTACCGAAACACCTACATGATAAAAGTTTGTCTGCACTGCCAGAGGAAAGCCCGAACGGTCTACAATGGAACCTCGCTCTACTGCAGGCATATTCTGAGCAACAGGAGTTACGGGTTGAAGAGAAAGCTTTGCGTATGTAAAGAGAAGAACAAGCAGACTGATTCCAAGACAAATAAAAAAGAAAACCGTCTGCTTTGGTCTAAAGAACTGATTCACAATAAATTTCCACCCGAATATATTGTAAACCTAATTTGTATTTTTTTCTAGATATATTCGTGCATTGCACACTTCCGTCATTGCGAGCGCAGCGAAGCAATCCATTACAATAGATTGCCACGTCGCTTCGCTCCTCGCAATGACGGATATTATAATTAATTAGTCTTCAAGAAGTGAATCAAGAAGATAATTTGCAATAAATTTCTTCCACTGAATAGATGGCTTTTTTCCTGCAGAATCAGTTTGTCCCAAAACAATACATTCATCTGGATTTGTATAGATTTTAGGAGCATCAGATTCTTCAAGTTTTCCACTTCCCCAAAGTGTATACCATGATTTTTTACCAAAATTTGGATACACTTTTGTTGACCCCATAACAACGTCAAGATTCTGTTTATACAACCCTTTCAATAACTCTACTTCCTGAGTAGTAACAGACTGAATAGCAATTGTTAAACCTGCATCAGGATTAAAGTAAAAATAGATTTCTGCATTTTTTAATTTTGTAGCAGATTCTGGATCAGTGTCAGGATCATCATCATCTATATGATCCACAACAGGAATATCAATCTGCTTTGTACTTTTGTACTTAAACCACTGATTATAAGAATCATCTACAGTCTGTTTTACAATCTCTTTTAATCCACAACCAGTAAGAGCAAGTCCGCAAAGCAAAACTGCTGCCGCTGTCATTATTTTCAATAATTTCTTCATAGTTAATTCTCCTGTAAAAATTGAAGTTATATAATTATAAATCAGCCCCTTTCATTTGTCAAAATTCTCATATTATCAAATTTTTGAAAATTTCTTACCAAAAAACTGCCTAAAATGAACAAGTTAAGACCATATTATATGTAGAGAAAACCAGTTGCCGCGCGGCGGTATTGTGTTTTACTCAAATTATATTTTATTTGGAGATAACTATGAATCAAACAGAGTATGAAAAACTTACCCCTGAAAAAAAGTGGGAAAATGCGACTATTGCTAATAACTTCATTTTCTATAAGGTCATGCACAACAATCCAGATGTATGTAAAGAATTACTTGAAATCCTTTTGGAAATAAAAATTGATCATATAGATATAAAACAAGAGGAAGAAGTTCAGATTGATTATGGCAAGAAAGGTATTAGAATGGATGTTTATGCTGTAGGAGCTGAAAAAGCCTATAATCTGGAAATGCAGGCTGTAGATACTAACGAACTGCCTGAACGCTCAAGATACTATCTCGGATGCTGTGATGTTGACAGTTTACAGGCAGGAGGAAAATATAAAGATTTAAAAGATACATACATTATCTTTATATGCATACCAGATTTATTTGAAAAAGGACTGTGTATATATAAATTTGAAAACATGTGTATTGATAATCCAGATATAAAACTGAATGACCGTGCATATAAATACTTTTTTATTGCAAAAAATTATGATAAACTAAAAGACGAAAAGCAGAAAGCTTTTCTTAAGCTTGTTATGGATAATAAGCCAACTAATGATTTTGCAGACAAGGTTTCAAAACTTGTTGATGATGCAAAACGGAATACACAGTGGAGAAAACAGTTTATGGATTGGGAAATTGAAAAAGCATATTCATTCGACGCTGGCAAGAAGGAAGGCGTTCAGCAAAAAGCCGTGGAAGACGCGACTAATATGCTCAAGAAGAAATACCCCACATCAGATATCTCCGAAATTACCGGCCTTCCCCTTGAGCAGGTGCTTGAATTACAGAAGCAGATTACTGTTCAGGCTTAAATTACTGATTATCCAGGTCGCCGAGGTCAACTTCCGGGACTCCTGCATCATTGATCTTCCAGCGTTTATAAACAGTTTCTCCAGCATTCTGGTTTTGAGTGGTTACCCATGCGTTGAGGGAAGTTACAACTGTTGAAGCGTCTCCAGCAGTAAAACCTTTCATCTCAGAATCTTCAGGAGTAAACTCTGCCAAATGATTATCAAATCCTCCAAATAATGTCGTTGGTAGAGGTTCTGTTCCTATAATTGAATAATTATTTTCCATATTTGGCCTAATATTATTACTATAAAAAATACCTACAACACCTGCTTCTGCATTTCCAGAATTACAGTTATTTTTCATAGTTTTATTGCCCAAATCGAAGCAATTTACAAGTCCTCCAGTTTTCCACTCTGCTAGTGAAGTTCTTTTTATGGTACCATTATTACTGCAATTTATAAGTCCACCACCTGCTGATGAAAAATTAAAGAATGCAACTATTCCTCCAGGGTCTGTACCTTGAATTGTACCTTTGTTTTTACAATTACGAACAGATGGTTGTTGTGCATAGGCGTTGAAATAAGCAACAATTCCAGCAGCATGGCCCAAATTATAGTTGTTTCCAGAAGCGTTAGTTCCAATATTTCCATAATTTATACAGTTTTCTATTAACTCAGTATCAGAATCAGTCCATCCAACTATTCCACCTGCTCTTATACCTTGAGAATTTGTAATACTTGCTCTGATACTTCCTCTGTTTATACAATTTCGAATTACCCCTCCGCTCATCACTGCTGCTATTCCACCTACTTTTGCGGAGTTTTGTGAAGCAGAAATATTAGTTGCACTCTCACAGTTTTCTATAGTTCCACCATTCATATTTCTAACAATACCGGCTCTTGTTGCGGTTCCGCTTGTTTTCAGTTTTTTTATTACAGCGTCCCCATCAATAGTCACGAACAAAGCATTGTCCATAGTAACATTCTGTGTAATTGTATGGTCTGCACCATCAAAGGTTCCTTTAAACTGATTTATAGCTAAGTTTGCAGAAACAGTAACATCGTTCTGGAGTGTTATGGTAATTCCTTCAAAATCAACAGAATTTGACCATTCTGCAAGAGTATCAAATTCGGCAGCAGTTGAAATAGTAAGCTCTGGATATGTTGCTGCTGTTGGAGGCTCAGTAAGACTCGAAACAGGATAAGGTCCTGCAGGTGCATTCGGATCCACACAATTTAATGTACAGCTTCCCGGATGAGGAAGTGAAAGCAGATTTGCCGAAACTTCTACAATGTAACTGCCTACAAGTGATGATGGAAGGTTTACTTTAATTCTGTCTGTTCCATTTTCAACTATAGGAAGAGTTCCAAGATAAGTTCCACCGTTGTAGAATTTAATTGTCCAGCTTATGCTGCTCTTTATGTCTGCGTAAGCCACAGATGTTCCTGCGCGAGTAATTGTTGGTCTGATGTAAAGAGGTGTAACTTCGCCCAGATTAAATCTTGTGATAGCAGCACCGCCTTCCTTTTCAAAGACAAAGGTCATAGCATAGTCGAAGGCATTGCCCATTCCGCCGCTTGAACCGGATTTAGCAATGCTTACAGCACCACCTGAGCCACCAACAATGCTGAAGCCTCTGTCGCTTGTAAAGTACTGAGATGGAGAGCCGGAGTTAGTGTAGTCGGTTGCGAATGGATAAGTTTGACCGATAGCAGTTGGCTCATTATCAGTGTGTGTGGTTACACCAATTCTTGCACCTGCAGTAAATGGACCATCTATAGTTATTGTCTTGTCCTTTGTAATTATTACGTTTGCAGGGCTTGTGCCACTACTTACTGTATTGCCGGTTACTTTAGGATTTCCATGAATCTTGAGTGTGCTGTCACTATTAACATTAATACCAAATGGCTTATTTCCTGTAATTGTACCACCAGAAAGATTGAGTGTTGAAGTACCTGTTAACTCAATACCGCCAGCATCACAATTTGTAATACTAACACCAGAAATTGTACATGTAGAGTTTTCAATTACAATACCTGGACCACCTGTACTAATTGAATTTTTGATTGTTCCACCAGAAATTGTACAGGTACCACTTACATTAGAATAATAAATGGCATTTGAATTATTTGACTCAAATACACCGCCCTGAACATCACAGCGGGTACACTCATTAACATACAGACCTATGTTAGTATTTGAAATATTACAATTCTTGATTGTAAGATAACCAGCATTTTGTTGTATTGCATGAGCAAAGCCTGCATGAGCAAAGCCAGTAATTGTTGTTCCATCAATTATAAGCGTATTGCTGCTGCTATGTGTAATACCGTCACCACTGCTGTTAGTTACTGTAATATCCCCAATTGTTACCTTCTGGAGTGTTGAAGTTGGAGCCACGTTTATACCCGTTAGCTTAGCTTCCGATGCACCCTGCCACTTCTTGAAGATAAGTTCATCTGTTTCGATACTATCAAGAATAATGCTTCCGTAATCTTGAGGAGCTGTAGGATCTTGCATACCGTAAGTTGGAGATGTAAAGTCACCCTTGATGTAGATTGTATACTTAGGCTTTCTGTCGTTACCTGTTCGGTTTCTATTGATATCTTCAATAACATCTGCAATTGTAGGGAACGGAGCGGCTATAGAACCATCACCTGTAGTAAGGTTAGAGGCATTAGAATCTGAAGGTGACGTAACTGCTTCTACATAAATAACACTGTTCATAAAGCGGAACTTAACTGTATTTGTTGCAGAGTTTTCGTAGTTGGTAAGACTTGCATAGGCTTCTACACGGTAGGTGTTCTGAGGAAGCTCAATTGTCTTTGCGGTTGTAGTTGTTCCGCTTGTGTAGATACGGCCGCTGCCTGTTGCCTCGTAAACCTTGTAGTAAACGGTTGTACCGCTTACAGGGTTTCCAAGGTGGTCTTCTGTTGGAGGTATAATTGTAATCACACCCTTTTCTGTATCTTCGTCATAAGGAGCGGCTGCAAGAAGGCCTTCCGCAATAGGAGCTCCGTCTCTGTCTAAGATTTCAGGTTTAACCAGCTTAGAAATACTTGTAGAAGCCTTTACTTCACTTGTAAGGCCTGCGGAATCGCGCAGGATGATTGAATATTCCTTGTCGCCGTTTGTAAAGGCATCGTCAGTTTCAAAGTAAACAGAGTTATTTATCTTGTGTTCAAAGGCCTTTCCTTTGAGTGTGATGTAGCTGCTGCTGTAAGAACGCTTAAAGTGAGCATCTGTAAAGGTGTAGCGGGCTACCTGCAGGTTAGGATGTTCCGGGTCTGATGTTGAGTCTGTTTCTGTAGTAACCTGAACCGGATAACTTACTCCGTTAATTTCTACAGAAGCAAGGTCTTTATGGCGGATAGCCACCTCTTCTTCGTTAGGCATGTCAAAGGCAACTACGAAGGTCTGGTTACCCTTGTTTAAGATTGTAGGATTTAAAATTGCAGGCGGCTTTGAGTTACAGCTAAGGCTTACTGAATAGCGGTCAAAGTCACGGCCACTCATTGGCTCGTAAAGATTGATGAGTGGAGTTATGTCTTTTCCTTCGTCTGCCGGAATAAGGAAGTCTTGTGGCAGAGTAAGGTTTATGATTGCAAATTCAGTCTGTTCAATGCCGACTGCAGAACGGCTTATCTGGCCGTCCAGGTTTTCAAAGTTTACAGAAGGAACAAGATTAAACTGTTTCGGGTTACGCATGTAGAAGGTAATTTCTACATCCTGATCAGAAGGAATACAGAGCTGGTTTGCAGCGTCGGTGTAAGTTTCTATGTTGAAGGTGTGCTGTTCAATTGCGGCTGTTTCTGTGTATTTTTCCATGAAGTCTGCAACATCATTTTCAAAAAGTGCACAGGAAGAAAAGCCGTTAAATAAAAATAGAGAGATTATGAAAATATGGAATAAACTCTTTACCCTTCTCATTTTCTCTCTATTATATATGAATTCTGGCCGTTTGACTACATAAATATTGTAGTCATAACAACCTAGTTGGCAGAGCCAACTAAGCACATCCACTCGGCTTCGGCACATAAGGTGTCGCCTACGTAGGCTTTGCCGGCCTGTTTAATCATCTTTGGGCTGTTGCGGAGGAATTCGATTTCCATGCGAACCTTGTCGCCAGGGCGAACCTGATTGCGGAATTTTACCTTGTCCAATGTGGCAAAGAAGAAAAGTCCATCAGCAGGAACAATGTTAAGGTAACGCAAAGCCGCGCCGCCTGCCTGAGCCATAGTTTCACAGAGAATAACTCCAGGAACTACAGGGTATTCAGGAAAGTGTCCTTTGAAAAAGAATTCATTTTCTGTAAATGTATGCTCACAAACGCAACCTTTTTCGTCTGCAGAAATAATAGAATCTACAAACAAAAATGGTTCGCGGTGTGGAAGTAATGATTTTATATCAGTAGTCAAAGCCATATTATTGTACCTTCTTGATAATAATTGCACCGTTGTGTCCACCAAAACCAAATGTTGCAGACATTGCAGCATCAATGTTCATCTCTACGCCCTTGTTTGGTGTATAGTCGAGGTCACAGCCGCCTTCAATATCAGGATTATCAAGGTTCTTTGTACAAGGAACAAAGCTGTCGTTGATTGCCTTTACACAAATCATAGCTTCTACAGCACCTGTGGCACCAAGACAGTGACCGTGCATAGACTTTGTAGAAGAAATCTTAAGCTTGCGGGCATTTTCTTCGCCAAAGGCAATCTTAATCATATTTGTTTCGCTCGAATCATTCTTCATTGTAGAAGTTCCGTGAGCGTTGTAGTACTGAATCTCACTTGGATCCATTCCGGCATCCTTGAGGGCACGTGTCATACACTTTGAACCACAGATTCCGTCTGGATTAGGAGCAGTAAGATGGTAACCATCACAAGAAGCACCATAACCTGCAACTTCAGCATAAATCTTAGCACCACGAGCCTTAGCGTGCTCATACTCTTCGAGAATAAGAATTGCAGAGCCCTCGCCCATTACAAATCCGTTGCGGTCCTTGTCGAAAGGACGGCTTGCCTTTGTCGGGTCATCATCAAAACCTGTAGAAAGAGCATGAAGAACTTCAAAGCCAACAACACCGAACTGACAGATTGTTGATTCTGCACCACCGCTGAGACAGCAGTCGAGGCGGCCGCTTCTTACCATATCAAAAGCAACTCCAAGAGCATCTGTACCAGAAGAACAAGCTGTAGCAATTGACTGAACAGGACCGTGAACGCCAAAGTTAATTGCAATATTTCCGCCTACTTCATTTGGAATAAGCTTTGGAATAGCCATAGGATTAGTTTTTACACCACCAATTCTTCCCATTCCAAGAACGTCTGCTTCTGTCTCTTCGAGACCGCCGATTCCAACACCAAGAATGATTCCAGTTTCATCAAGAACTTCCTGATTGCCCATAAGGCCAGCATCGTCAAGAGCCATCTTTGCAGCAGCTACACCAAGTTGTGTAAAGCGAGCCATCTTGCGGGCATCCTTTGAATCCATATACAAAGAAGGATCAAAGTTTTTTACTTCTGCTGCATAGTGAACCTTGTTTACAGATGCATCAAAAAGTGTGATTGGACCAATACCGCTTTTTCCGGCTTTAATTCCAGCCCAGGTTTCTTCTACAGTATTTCCAAGAGGAGTTATTGCTCCCATTCCAGTAATTACAACACGTCTTGCCATTTTTTTATCCTTAATATAACAATTTATGTCATTGTCCGGCTTGACCGGACAATCTAGATTCCCCGGTCAAGCCGTGGAATGACACTATTTATTCACTTATAGAGTTCCGAGAGAGTCAGCACTATTCACTGCAATACAGTTTGCAGTCTCAGCAAATCCTGATTTTCCCCAGAGGCCAGTCAAAACGGCACCAACACCTGGTTCAATCAGTTCCCATTCGTCGCCGCTTGCTTTAATGAGGTCGTTCAAAACGGCTTCTTCCGATGTCCAGCGAACAGGATTTGTAAGGTGGAGAACGGCATTCTTTTTGATTTCTGCTCCGTCCTTTGCTTCCTTACCTGTTACGTTGCTGAAAAGAGTTTTATCCGGATTATTGAAGGTAACACCTGCAATTGCCTTTTCAAAATTATCAGCTGCTTCCTGCATCAATGGGCTATGGAAAGGTCCTGCAACTGCAAGTCGGAGTGCACGGCGGGCACCTGCTTCCTTTGCCTTTGCTTCAATCTGTTCGAGAGCATCTGCAGTTCCACTAACTACCGTCTGAACAGGGCTGTTAAGGTTTGCTGCATAAGCATCTTTAATGCCATTAGCAAGCTCTTCTACCTTCTCTGGTGGAAGACCAAGAACGGCTGTCATACCAGGTGCGTGACCTTCGTTTGCCTTTGCAATATTTTCGCAGGTTGCCTGCATGATAAGTCCGCGCTCGCGAACTACTTTAATTACATCTTCAAAGCTCAAAACGCCTGCTGCATACAAAGCAGGGAATTCTCCAAGAGAAAAGCCCATTGCAGCGCTTGGCTCAATACCTTTTGTTTTCAAAACAGCCATAACTGCGAGCGAAGCAGTTGTAATTGCAAGCTGACTGTTATCTGAACGGCTCAAAGTTGCCGCATCACTCTCCCAGAGAAGCTTTGGCATATCAACGCCGGTAATTTTTGTTACCTGATCTACAACTGCACGTGCTTCAGGATAAGCATCACAGATATCCTTAATCATGCCCGGAACCTGTGCACCCTGTCCCGGAAATAAAAATGCATATTTTTTCATCTTTTACCCCTGTAAGAATATTCTGCCAAAAGGCACTTCTACAAAATGACATTTTTAACACTTTTTGTCAATATGGAATTCTCTTCACAAATGGATTGCCACGTCGCTTCGCTCCTCGCAATGACGGGTATTTTACTCGCAATGACGGGAAACGTGTGTTATAATATTTCTCAGGAGGAAAAAATATGACTAACGAAAAAGCTATAAAAGCATTGCGACAGATAAAAACTTACTGCGCTGCTACACAGCTTGAGGAACTGGATTATGCAATTGAAGTTCTGGAAAAGCTGGAAAAAGACGGCGTTAAGGAACCGCTCGCAACTGACTTTAAAAACGTGGAGAATAAAAAATGATAGGAACATTCTGGGCCCTTGTGCCTGCAATTGTGGCCATTGCCCTGGCCCTCTGGACAAAGGAAGTTTATTCTTCCCTTTTTATTGGTATCGTAATCGGCGGACTTTTCTACGCCATTGAAACTGCAGCCGGCTTCCCTGGCTTCTTCAATCACATCTTCAAAGACGGTATGATTGCCCAGCTTTCTGACAGCTGGAACGTGGGAATTATTGTATTCCTCGTTGTTCTTGGAATTATGGTTGCTCTTATGAACAAAGCCGGAGGATCTGCTGCTTTCGGCCGCTGGGCAAAAAAGCACATCAAAACAAAGGCCGGTGCACAGATTGCTACAATCGTGCTTGGTATCTTCATTTTTATTGATGACTACTTCAACTGTCTTACTGTAGGCTCGGTTATGCGCCCTATGACAGATAAGTATGGTCTTTCAAAAGAAAAACTCTCTTATCTGATTGACTCTACTGCCGCTCCAGTCTGTATTATTGCTCCAATTTCTTCATGGGCAGCTGCTGTTGCAGGCTTTGTAAGCGAAGGTGAAAACGGCTTTACCCTCTTCTGCAAGGCTATTCCTTTCAACTTCTACGCTTTCTTTACTATATTAATGATGTTTGCCATGGTATTCATGAAGTTTGAATACGGTGAAATGTCTAAGTATGAAAAAGCCCTTGAGGTTATGAACAATGATTCTGACGAAGTTGAAGATGGAGCAAATGCAAATGGCCGTGTAATTGACCTGATTCTCCCAATTATTGTACTCATTGTAATGTGTATTCTCGGTATGATTTATACAGGCGGTTTCTTTACAAAGTTTAATGTTCTTGAAGACGGAACTACCGAAGCAAACGGAAACTTCCTCAACATCATTTCATCATTCTCTGATTCTGATGCTTCTGTTGGTCTTGTGCTTGGTTCTTTTGCAGCCTTGATTATTACAATCATCTTCTATGTTTGCCGCAAGGTTCTTTCTTTTAAGGGAAGTATGCTCTGCGTTCCAGATGGATTTAAAGCTATGGTTCCAGCCATTTTGATTTTGACTCTGGCATGGACACTTAAAGCTATGACAGACAGCCTTGGTGCTAAGGAATATGTAGCTGGTCTTGTGGAAGGTTCTGCTGCCGGCCTTAAGATGATGCTTCCTGCAATCATCTTCGTAGTTGCCTGCTTCCTCGCTTTTGCTACAGGAACAAGCTGGGGAACCTTTGGTATTCTTATTCCGATTTGTATTGCAATTTTTGCACCGGGAAATCCACTCCGCATTATTTCAATTTCTGCTTGTATGGCAGGTGCGGTTTGCGGTGACCACTGTTCTCCAATTTCGGATACAACAATCATGGCCAGCGCAGGTGCTCAGTGTGAACACGTAAAACACGTTTCAACTCAGCTGCCTTACGCTATTACAGTTGCTGTAGTAAGCTTCCTGACTTACATTGTTGCAGGCCTTACACAGGGAATCGGATTAGTTGCAAGTGCCATCATCTCATGGATTTTCGGTGCGGCAGTATTGCTTGGATTCCTGATTTTTATGAAGAAAAAGGTAAACAAGTAATGTCATCGTCGGGCTTGACCCGACGATCCAGACTGTACTAGATTCCCGTGTCAAGCACGGGAATGACAATTTACAGCACGGGAATGACAAGTATGACACCGTCACCCCGAACTTGTTTCGGGGTCTTTTTATGCTCGGAAATCAATAGTTTTACCGGCATGCCAGAGCTTCTCAAGATCGTAGAAGCTTCTGGCACTTTCAGACATAAGGTGTACGACGATGGCGCCTAAATCAATAAGGTTCCAGTCGTCGCCGTCCGGGCTCTTGCGGTTTGTAACGTGAATCTCAAGGTCATTATCCTTGATGTATTCTTTAATCTGCTTATAGAGTCCCTGCCAGTGAGCAGAAGATGTAACTGTTACGATTACAAAATAATCTGTCCAGCTGTTAAGTCCGCTGATATCCAAAAGAGTAACATCATTACCCTTTCCATCTTCCATCAATTTTGCAATTTCTCTTGCTTTTTCTTCCATTGTTTTCATAATTACCACCTGCGCTTTATCTGCGCTTACCTTCGAGACGGAACAACATAACGTCCGTCAAAATCTCTACCAAGGATAATCGTAAAGTCAACGCCCGCATCAAGGCTTGAACTTTCGGCTTCCTCTTCAGGGGTAGCTTCCCTGATATTTGAACATCGGATAAACTCACCGACAATTTTTGCAACTTCCATATTTCCAATATGGTCTATGATTACAGTTTCTTCATAGTCATTTCTTGGAGCATTTACAGGACTCAATACATCATAACTTGCATTCTGGAAAAGGATTGCAGTATTTCTTGCAAGTCCCTGAGTAGTAGTACCATTTTGAATTTCCAGTACATATACACGGCTGGTAAGAGTTCCATCTGTAGAAGCCAGAAGGTTTGTTGTTGTCTTTACTGCTTCCTTAATGAACTCACCGTTATTATCAGGCATCAAAAGCTGCTGACCATCTACACGGCGAAGCGAGCCTGTAATTGTCTGCTTGATTATTGATTCAGCATCAACATCTGCAATTGCGTCGAAAAGCGTTGTCTCTTCTTCTTCCTTAAGATTTGTCTTGATAAAATCAAGGTAGCGTTTTCGGTTTGCCTTCTGGAAAATAACGAATTTTTTATCGTGAATTCCGGTAATAAAAGCAGCCATGGCATTCTGATATCTTTCCTGAACATCAGCTTCTGTTTCATCTTCCAGTCTGTAATGAAGATAAGTATTGATTTTATCACCATCAAGGTTAATAGCACCGGAAGGAAGCAGCCATCTCTCACCCTCTTCCGAAAGGCAGTCTACCGGCTCAGAAATAAATACACGCATACCACCAAGGTAGTCTGAAATTTTAATAAAATTTTCCAGCGTTATAATTGCGTAATAAGGGATTGTCATTCCCAGAAGCTTTTCAACCTCATTACGGAAGCTGATTACACCGGCCTCGGAATAAACTTTCTGCAGTTTATCTACACGCCCAAGAGACTGATAAATTGCACCTGTATGACCAGGCAGATTTACAAGAGCCGCTTTGTTAGAAGAAGGATTATAAATCAATACACTTGAAAAAAGCATACTTGAATCATCATCTTCTATAATAAAAAGGGTACGCATAATCCCCTTTTCTTTAAGCGCATCTTCTACAGTATTTGTTTTAAGAGAAAAGGCAAACACAAAGGAAAGTGCTACCGCTGTTATAATGATAAGAGCAATAAAAATAATTCCCTTTTGTTCATCTCTAATTTTGATTTTTCTCATCAGTCAGCTTTCCCCCTCATTTTTCACTTTTCTGCTGAGCATAATAATTTATCATTTCCCTTGTTCCGGGCTGAATTTCCACATTATGTTTTATAAGATACTCATAATTTTCTTCGAGTACTGAATAAAGCATTTCATCCAGACTCATTGCAAAAAGATTTGCGCGGTACTCCTCTGTAGACTGAGGTCGGCCCGGTTCAATTTTATCTGCAAGAAAAAGACACTTTGTAAGATCACACATTCCGATGATTCCGGAAGTATGATTTGCAACTGCTTCAAGAATCTCCGGGTCGTAAACCTTAAAATGCTCCTTAAGCATAACTGCGGCTGCACGTCCATGAAGCAGTGCCGGCTTTTTCTTTTCAAAATCACTTATTTCATTTCCATCGCGGGCAGCCAGTTCAAAAAGCTCCTCGCTGGAAAAATCTTTACACATATCATGGCCGATTCCCGCAAGATAGCCCTTGCGCCAGTCAAGTCCGTACTGACGGCACATGCGGGCACAGGTTTCTGCAACCCGAACAGAATGCTCGTAGCGGCTCTTTTTTACATGCGCCTGGGTAAAGGCACGGATTTCTTCGGTCTTTTCTATATAATCAATCATACAAGTTGTTTTCTATAATATAATCAAAAACTGCCGGTGGAACAAGATAGCGGAAGCTTTTGCCCTCGCTGATGCGGCGACGGATATCTGTAGAAGAAACCGGCAGCATTGGAGATTCAACATAAATACAAGGATATTTGAAATTCTTTAAATCAAATTTAACTGAAAAATCTCCCTTGTAGTCGCCGCTTGGCTTATTTGCATAAAGGCTTGATTCCATAGCCTTTACATCCGGGTAGCGGTGAATGATAATGAGGTCGGCAAGTGCGCTTACCTTCTGCGGGTTACGCCATTTATCAAACTCTGCCGCAACCTCATCACCCATTACAAAGGCCAGTTTTTTACTGAGCTTGCCTTCATATTTTTTTGTAAGATATTCGAGGGTGTCTGAGGTGTAAGAAATGCCGCCCCGGTCAACTTCACAGGTTTCGAGTTCAAAGTGGCCGCTGCCCTCGCTGGCGCAAAAGTCTTCAATCATTTTTAAGCGGTGCTGAGCTGAAATTATTTTCGAAGCATCCTTGTGCGGCGGCTGGTAAGTTGGAACAAAAAGCACCTTGTCGTAACCAAGCTCGCGGATAATTGTATCTGCCAGCATTGCATGACCAACATGAAGAGGATTAAAGGTTCCGCCGAATACTGCTATTTTCATGCTTCGCTTCCCGGGTACTGAACATTATCATCGTCGTCATCAATATAGGCACGGTCTTTCATAAAACTGCTTCCAAACTGATTTGCATTTTCTGATGCACTGTCGCCGGTTCCGGCATCTGCAGCTGCCGACATGTCACGTTTTTCCTGTTTAGAAACCAGCTCCATAATCTGATGCTGGGCATCCTTCATACCGCGGCCTGTGTGAACAGAAACCGGAATAACAACAGTGTCCGGCTCAGCTGTCTTGATTTTTTCCTGAACTTCAACAGCGCGTTCAAAAGCACCTTCAACATCAATCTTGTTACAAAGAACGATGCGAGGCTTTTCCATCAGGCTGTCAGAATAATTACGAAGCTCCTTGCAGAGAGTATCGTAAGCCGTAAGATAATTTTCGTCGCTGCAGTCAATCATAAAGATGAGGCAGGCAGTTCTTGTAATATGCTTAAGGAAGGTGTCGCCAAGACCAAGACCTTCACTGGCGCCTTCAATGATTCCAGGAATATCGGCAATGATGATATCTGATTCGTCGTCTACGCGGAGTACACCAAGATTTGGAATAATTGTTGTAAAAGGATAAGGCGCAATCTTTGGACGGGCGTTAGTAAAAAATGTAAGAAGGGATGATTTTCCGGCGTTAGGAAAGCCTACCAGACCGGCATCTGCCATGATAGAAAGTTCGAGTTTAAGAAAGCGGGTCTCGCCCTTCTGGCCCGGATTAGCCTGCTTTGGCGCCTGATTTGTTGAAGACTTAAAGTGAACGTTACCCCAGCCGCCGTTACCGCCTTTTAGGAAAGTAAAGGATTCGTCTCCCTTTGCAGTTGAAAAGTCGTAAATGATTTCTTCGGTTTCGGCATCACGGATTGTTGTTCCCGGAGGAACAGGAATTACACAGTCTTCTCCGTCCGCGCCATAGCGGTTCCAGCCCTGACCGTCGCCGCCGTTTCGTGCTTTAAAACAGTGCTTGTGACGGATATTTGCAAGAGTTCGCAGATTCCGCTTTACAGTAAAAATAACATCACCGCCCTTACCGCCGTCACCGCCGTTAGGACCACCATGAGGAATATATTTTTCGCGTCGGAAAGCAACACAACCGTTACCGCCGTTTCCCGAGCGAACTTCAATCAAAGCTTCATCTGCAAATCCAATCATAAATCCACCATACCTCTGTCATCCTGAACTTGTTTCAGGATCTTCTAATAATAGATGCTGAACCCTGAACTTGATTCAGGGGCAGCATGACACATACAAAAAAAAAGCCCGGCACTTTTACTTACCGGGCATTCATATTCAGTAAAAACTGAACTTATTTTGCAGCTTCTACAGAAACAACCTTGTGATTGTTTCTTTCACCGAAAACTACTTTTCCGTCTGCTGTAGCAAAAAGGCTGTCATCACCAGCTTTCATAACGTT
>Ga0310691_10000319_pt1 | contig 96680 bp, 106 predicted proteins | sample 176DNAGHGlowgp2_FD_203887 | JGI IMG/M metagenome (GOLD analysis project Ga0310691, IMG submission 203887) | Sheep rumen microbial communities from Palmerston North, Manawatu-Wanganui, New Zealand - 1766 DNA GHGlow gp2 (v2) (version 2) | ecosystem: Host-associated > Mammals > Digestive system >...
ATATATGGCAAAGAACTATTTCAACAGGTACGTGTGGCTGATAGACACCATCAACCGGCACGGTCACATCTCCAGGAAGGAACTCAGCGACCTTTGGGAGAATTCGCCGCTGAACGAGACCGGCGAGGAACTCTATGAGCGCACCTTCCACAATCACCGGGAGGCCATTCTGGACACCTTCGGCATTGAAATCAAATGCGACCGCTCGCTGGGGTACTACATCGCCAATTCCGATGACCTGGAGGGTGACGGCGTGCGGCAGTGGCTCCTGGAGTCCCTGTCGTTGAATAACCTCATGAACGAGAGCTCGGACATGCGGGACAGGATACTGTTCGAGAAGATTCCCTCGGCCCAGAAATGGCTTTCCGTCATTGTCAATGCCATGCGGGACGGGAAGATGCTCAAGATGAAGTATCAGAGTTTTTGGAGGGACGAACCGGTTGATTACGAGACGCATCCATACTGCTTGAAACTCTTCAAACAGCGCTGGTATATGCTCGCCAAGACTGAGGGAAAGAAGGAGCCGCGCACCTATGCTCTGGACCGGATTCATGCCCTGGAGGAAATGCAAAAGCCGTTGAAACTCCCCAAGAATTTCAGCGCCGAGGAGTATTTCTCCAACTTCTTCGGCATCATTGCCGATGACGAAATCAAGCCTTCGACGGTGGAGATAAAGGTCTCTTCCGACCAGGTGAAATACGTAGAATCCCTGCCGCTGCATCCATCGCAGAAAGTGGTGATGGAGACATCGGATTATACGCTGTTCCAGTATCACTTGGTGCCGACGTTCGATTTCAAGCAGGAGATTCTTTCCCGAGGTTCGACCTTCGAGGTGATGTCGCCGGAATGGTTCCGGGACGAGGTGAAGGAGGAGATATCGGCCATGTATAAAAACTACGGGCTATGACGGATTTTGCAGCGATAGATTTTGAGACGGCCAACGAGCAGCCGTGCAGTGTGTGCAGCGTGGGCGTGGTGATTGTCCGGGGCGGAGAAGTAGCGGATACGTTTTATTCCTTAATCCACCCCGAGCCGGAGTATTATCAGTGGTTTTGCCAGCGGGTACACGGGCTGTCGGCCGAGGATACGGAGGATGCGCCGGCGTTTCCTCAGGTGTGGGCGAAGATTGCGCCCAAGATTGAGGGTCTGCCTCTGGTAGCGCACAATGCCAGGTTCGATGAAGGCTGCCTTAAGGCGGTGCACAAGGTGTACCGGATGGACTACCCGGACTATGTGTTTTACGATACGCTGGCAGCATCCCGGCAGCATTATGGGCATCGGCTTCCGAACCATCAATTGCAGACCGTAGCCGCCGCCTGCGGATATGACCTTACACGGCATCACCATGCACTGGCCGATGCGGAAGCCTGTGCGGCGATAGCGGTGAAGTTGCTGTAAATGGATTTGCGCTTCTGAAATATTTACCCTATCTTCGTATTTGGTAACTAAAGCGTATGCTTTGGTAAGTTAAGATTTCTGACTGTTGGGACTGGCGCCTCTGAGTCACTTGTCGGTGTAATTTGATGCAATTCAATCGAATATCATCGAACCAATAGTTACCAGATAAGTTACCAAGAGTAGCAGATATCGGCCTCCCAGGCATGTAGGAAGGCGATATTCAGAAAAGGGCAATGAAAAATGAATTGCTATATTTGCAAGAGTGGGACTCAATCGACCAGTTCAAAACGGCTCTCCGGAAACACATCCGGTACTACAATAACGATAGAATCAAATTGAGGCTAAAAGGAAAGAGCCCGGTTCAATACCGAGCTCTGTTCCAATCGAAGGCATCTTAAATACTGTTAAACCGTCCAACTTTTGGGGGTCACATCAAAGTAATCAACCTCACAATAGGTATGCGCCACGATGTGAGAGTTGTCTTTGATGTCGAAATAGTTTCGGAGGATGGTTGCTATTAGTTCCGGAAGTCTGGGGTCGCCTGCGTAGGTGTTATAATCAAAGCTGTCCTGACCATCGCCGTAGGGATCTTCGAAACTGGCGCCTTCAGGAGAGCGGCGGAAGCGGTTGGCTTTCTCAACAGTGTCAAAGTAGATGACCGTAACTTGCTGGCACATCTGGCCGGGCATGCTGTAATAACCGGTGATGGTGATGTGCAGATCTTCATCGGTCCCGGTCTCGCTGATGTCGGTGGCGATGTAGCCACCATCATTAGTAAACGGGATGCGGACGGCGTTGTCGTCCAGAGCCTTGCGGATCACGTCGATAATGGTTCCGTCTGTCGGTGAAGTGTGGCTTATGTGGTCGGATTTGCGAATCATCAGTTAATTATTGAGGTTTAAAAGCGGCTCTTCCGGATTCTTGATGTGGTTTCTCCAGGATGGGTACATGAGAACGAAATCTTTGCCGTAGGCCCGATATCCCTCTGGCAACATCCAGTTTTAAGCGGAGTCGAATGGAAACTTACTAATTTCATCTGCGTGAAAACACAAAACCAGCATAAGATATCTTCAGACTACTTGCTTTTGGGGTGTGGCACATTATGCATCAACCTTGCAAATATACAAAAACTTCCATATATTTGCAAGTGCATCAAGAGTGCCCCTTGAGGGCCACCAACCGAGCAGCCAGAAGCCACGGTGGTAAAGCGATGCGGATGTTCAATCAAAAAAATCTGTTGCTATGTCACAGGGATTATTCAAGCTCAGCACAAGCTTTAATTGTGTGCCCCGGGGTGATGAACGCATCGTCCTTCGTCTGTTCTACAAACATGCCGCCACCTTGCTGCAGCACTTCGAGGAATGGAAGGACATCGACCGTTTCTACTTCATTCACTTGAAGCTCAACATGGCGTATTTCTGCGCAGGAGGAGCAACGGCGGTTGCCAATCCGCCTTACTTTGTAGGGACCATCCTCCGGAACTCCTTGGAGCACCCGGAACGATTCGGCGCCAAATGCAAGTGTGGTCACCAGGCCTATGCCTACACCTACAATGGATCACCACTTTCCGGGCAGTTTGACCTCAGCTGCGCATGCTCCCATTGCGGAGCTATCACCAGGGTCACAGAATCCGGCTGGAAAATACGGAGCGAAATCCTTCGAACCACACAGAAGGAGGACCTGAAACGTGGCAGGAGGATGGCGCTGCTTCATCCCGGGTTTAAGCCCGCCAGCATTCAGGAACTGCTTCGGTTCTGTGGCGTCGCCGATGAAGAAATGACATTGCCGCCGGAGGAACGCAAGATGACCATGCGAAAACTTGCCAACGGCCGTGTGCTCATCATCGATTCTACAGGAGGGCTCGTTTATTTGGAGAAGTAAGCGGGAATGGTTCAATGAGAAGATGGCGGCGGTATCTCCGGAAATCGTGTCCGAGGTACAGTTGTCAGCCGATATCATTGCCCGCATCGATGCCATCCTCAAGCAGAAGAACATGACGCAGAAGGACCTTGCCCGCAAGATGGGGCGGTCGGAAGCTGCCATTTCGCGGTGGAATTCGGGCTTTCCCAACCTCACGCTGAAATCCATTGCCGAGATTTCCACCGCCCTTGGCGAACCCCTGATAAAGGTATTCTTATGGATTTTCCAAATCATTTGGAAAATCCATAAGAATATATAAGAATAACTCCAAAAAAATCAAGTTCTTGATGTTTTGCACTCTGCCTTTTCCCAACAGGACTGTAAGTTTTCGATGAAATACCTTTGGCCTGGCGGACATCAAAAAGGCTCAAGGTGAATGCAGTTGGAGAAGTCTTCCGTTTTGGGTATATTTGTGGAACAAATCACAAAACGCTATGGAACAGCAGAATCAAGAATTCGACCCCAGGGACCTCAACCAGGACGGTAAGGTCTCAGTGAAGGAGCGTCTCCAGGACGCAGCAGACAAGGCCATCGAAGCCGCCGACCTGGCAGCCGATGCCATCAAGGACGGAGCCAAGGAGCTCTACGGGAAGGTGAAAGACTACCAGGCTCTCTCCCCGGAGGAAAAGAAAGCCAAACAGGACGAGTGGAAGGAGAAAGCCTCGGATGCCGCCGAGAAGGTCGCCGAGTCCGCCAAGGAATTTGCCCAGGAGGTGAAGGATGGAGCCGAAAAGCTGTTCAAAAAGGAAGAATCCTAACCCTAATATCAAACTATGACCAAAGCAGAACTTGTTGCCGCCGTGGCGCAGTCCACCGGTATTGAGAAGGCGACCGTTGCGGCCGCAGTAGAGAGCACCATTGAAACCATCAAGGGGTCCCTCATCCAGGGAGAGCCCGTGTACCTGCGGGGTTTCGGCACCTTCGGGATCAAGCACCGCGCCGCAAAGCCCGCCCGGAACATCACCAAGAACACGACCCTCATCATCCCCGAGTCGGACGTTCCGCATTTCAAGCCCTCGAAGGAGTTCAAGAACGCCTTGCAGAAATAACGAAACCTAACCAATCAATACATCTTTCAATATGGCCAATATCCAAGATTTCATCCAACAGGTTGTCAGGGCCTCCACAGCCACGATGAACATCCCTTCAGATCTCAAGGACCAGGTCCTGAGCGGACTCTCCAGCTCCATCCTCGGTTCCCTCACCCAGACCGCTGCCAAGGCTGGCGGCCTGGAGAAGGTCAAGGACCTTCTGACCGGCAAGGCCGATGCGGCCTCAAGCCCCATCACCGCCCTGGCAGGGAAGCTGTTCTCGGACAATGTCATCAAGAAAATCAACCTCGGTGACCTCGCACCCACCCTGGTCGCCCTCGTCCCGGGAATCATGGGTAAGCTGTCCAACTTCATCAAGGACCAGGATGGCGATGGGGACGTCGACATCAATGATATCCTCCTCTCCCTGAAGGGCGGTGCTGGAGCCGGCCTCCTCGGCGCTGCAACGAGTATCCTCGGCGGCCTTCTGGGGAGAAAGAAATAGCTTTATCTTGCACGATGGACACGGAAACGGGCCGGGATACTCCGGCCCGCCTGTCATGTGTTGTCCCTCAAGCGCCGGGCCGATTATGACAGGCCCGCTCACTCCCGCGGATAGAACGCGGCGCTTCCACTCTCCCTCTCCATACTGCTGTCCTCTGTGCTTGCCATGGTCTTCCAGGGCCGGCGAGAAGCGGAACGCCTGAGATCGTTTTTTCCCTCATCGGGTGATAGATTCCCCCGCCAAAAGTCCTCTTTACAGTCAAAAGACCGTAAAGAGGATTATTGTATGCGTGGACACCTGATAAGAAAAGGATCCATCCCGAACTGATACTACAACACACTGCAAGCGTGAAAGGATGAATGCAGCGGCCGGTCGGGCCGCGTCCCCCACGGGGGGCAAGGCCTGACCATTTTAATTGACCAAAGACAAACGACATGGAAAGACATCTTACCCTTATTCTTCTTCTGACCCTGTGTTCCCTCCATGCTGGAGCACAGCATCTTGTGGTTGAGCCCCAGCGGGGGGGGGCGGAACGGGGATCTATCTCCTCTCCCTGAAGAGTGGCGGAGCGGACCTGGTCCTCTCCCCCGAGGCCGAGTGGCCCCTTGGAAAGCACCTCGACGCCGGCATCGTCCTGAATCTGGGACTTCACACCCCGAAGGACGATCCTGGGACGCTTGTCGGGGCGGCACACATTTTTTTTGCAGCTTCACTTCCCCGTCCTGGACAATTTCATGGACCCTTTCGTGGACTTTTGCCTCGGCGCGGACCGGCAGCGCTTCGACAGCGGCGAAAAGTCGCAGTACACGGTTGACGCCAGGATCCGCCCGGGGATAAGGATCGCTTTCCAGGCGTGCCTTGGTCTCTGTAAGTGTCTTATTTAGCGCGCTTTAATTCTCGTTGTTTATTACTTGCGGTTTATTTGCGGTTTTTAGTTAATTACTGTTAATTTTTCCTTTTTCAAGTTCTTCCTTGAGAAAAGAATAGATATAAGCTGGACCTTCCTTGTAAAGAGCAGTGGCAGGGTCTGAGAGTTTTAGGAAAACATCTGAAGAGTAAACAATATCAAGAGCCTTTTCAAGGTCCAGATTGTAGTCTACCATCACTTGATTTACAAGGTCTGCAATAAGACCTTCTTTAAGGTATTGGAAGTGCTCACTCATAGTTTGTGCAGTGTTTTAATGGCAGCTTCTGTACCGAAGTAGTATTGGATGGTAATTCCTTTGAGTAATTTGATGCGTCTCAAGAGTTCCTCCAAGTCTATGCTTCCGTTCTTGAAATTTCTAATCTGGGCACCAATCCTGTCGTTGGCAATAGGACCATAGATTATGTCATATCATGTATAGGAGAATCTGAGAAATTTTCTCTATTCTCATAAACAAAGCGCGCCCATTCTTCAGTATAAGAATCAAATTTCTTGACTTTCAAGAGGTCGGAGTTAATGATACTGGTATCAAACTCAAATCTGGTAACGATTGGGGTGCCTCCAAGAAAGGCAACCTTACTTTCTGCCATCTCTATAGCCTGCTGTTGGTCGGCCGACAGATAAAACCCCTTGCCGAAATCCTTCCCTGGCCGGGATTTGGATAGGTCTATTACGTCAATGGCGACGTTCGATCATGATATAGTATCATATTAGTTGCCCTCCCATCCTTCTGCAGTATGTTGCCACGTCCTCTATGTTGCCACGGAAATCTTGTGTGTGAAGGGCTCCGTAGTGTTTATCAATGTTGCTTATGGCATCGTATGTCTTCAGATAACGATATGCCTGCGAGTCGGTGAGTCCAAACCGCTTTCCAAACTCGTTGATAAAAGCAATTATGTATTCTATTCTATCGCGAACCTTATACGTGTTCTCCATAGCACAAATGTTAATTACGGTTGCAAGTTACAATTTTTTGTGAGTTATCATTGGTAAAAGACTCATGACATCAAGATTTCTGGCCTTCAGTGTTTACCCCACGGCCACATTACTGCAGCCGCAGGGTGAGGCACTAGAGTTAGGATGCGTCATTGACAATCCATTCGATTTCGGCACCGGCGCACTTTGCAATCTTATAGAGATTGCCCACGTCAATGTCATCTTTTAAGAACCAGGACCATATAGCTCCTTGATGAAAGCCACATTTCTTTTCGAATTCCCTTATGCCAACTTTCAGTTGCAATAGGAATTCTGCGAGAAAATGAAGCCGTGCCTCTTCGGGACAATCAAGAAGCCATGTCGGGACCTTTGGATAAGGTCTCTTTTTCGAGAGATTCACGCCGTTACAGATGATCCTGTTGGGAACCTCACATTCGGCAAAAGAAATCGTTCCAGTAAATGCTCCCTCAAGGGAATCCTTTTCAAGATGGACGCGGATGCTATAGCCTAGTGTTTCTCCAATCTGCTGCGCCCTGGATAGTTTGCAGGTATCGACAACAGAGAACATCCAGTGGACATTCTGTTGGGAGCAGCCAAGTTTACTGGCAATGGTACTATGATTATACCCTCTCGCATAGATGAGATACTCCAGAAAAGCGAGGCGCCTTGTGCCCGTTTTTCCGGTCTGTTTCTCCAACTTTCTTTCTTGCCTTAAACGGTTAACTTTCTCAATCTTGTTCTGTTTGTAAATAAGTTTTTTGCTGTTCATGTTTTTATTGTTAAATGGTTAATATTTAAGTTTTTAATCTTGACAACGGGCATAGGAGGAGGACGTTCGGACATTAAAATTTTGTTTAGTTGTTATCATTATCTTCAGAAGGGCTATTCTTGGCCCTTCTACAAATTGGATAAAAAACTTCCGGGCAGTGACGTCTGCCCAGAAGTTTTCGCGGGGAGGGGTTGAGATTAAAGAATTAAGTGAATCGTGAATCGCGCGCGTGCGTGTGCGCGGTTATATGAAATCAATAAAAGAGCGCGAGAGCGCGCGTACATGAATTTACTAAAAACATAATAGCTAAACCATGTCATTTGTGATTGATTATTATTCTTTTTTAGGGCAATTTTGTACGGTGATATTAACCTTATAAATGCTGAATAAGTATGAGAAAACCACCATACACCGGCAAGGTCGGAACATACAAGTTGGCCCTATTAAGATATGCCTTTGTAGAAGAGGAGAATCTTCCCTTAACGGAGAATGATGGCTGGCTGCCTCTTGAAAAGGTAGCCTTGATCAAAGATAGCAGCAGTATTATCTGTGATATGATGTCCTATGTGGTAAAACAATATCGGAGTATTCTCCCAGACACAATTACATCCACCGTACCTGAAAGCCTCATCCAGAAGGAAGAAATCCTCCCTTTCCTGACCTCGTTGAAGGAAAAGAATATCCGCTGGCCGTTCTTCACGGGGCCCGAGGAAGGGACCTTGTTCATGCCAAACAAGTTTTTCCGTTTCATCCCCATAGAGGACGGGAAGTACACGGTCAACAATCGATGGGGAGCCCCCGTTGACTGGAAAAGCGTTCTTCATTATTATGACACGAAATTGAGTTGATACAGAATATGAGAAAAGAGACAATTAAGGTGGCCTACAACGCAAACGAGGCAGGTTTCATCCTGTCGAAGGCTGCCATTACCCGTATGAAGGATCTCGGATACCTGGGGAAATTCTCCTCCGCAGGCATCGTCCGCCACCACCCGGCCCTCATTCAGTGCATCGAGGAATTGGGGCGTGCCGCCTGCGGTTCCATCAAGGCGTCCGGCCCGATCAGCGACCTTCGGATTGCCGAGGTGGAAGGCCTCCGGTACTATGTCGTCGACCATGGCGGCAATGAACGGGTCATCGGAATGGAAGACCTTACTGATGCTTCTGCCAAGTCCAAAGACGGGCTTTTTCTGGAATCTTTCCCTGCCGACAAGGTCTTCTTCACGGCTGACACGCACTTCGGTCACGAGGCTATCATCCATTACTCAGCACGTCCCTTCGAAAGCGCGGAAGAGATGGATGCAGAGCTGATTCGCCGATGGAACGAGACAGTCCCGGAAGACGGGATTGTCTTTCACCTTGGTGATTTCGCCCACGGCCCAGCATCTCGCTGGTGCGAAATCCTCCAGCAACTGAATGGTAACATACACCTTGTCATCGGTAACCATGACGTCTACTCCGCAAAGGAGAAGGGCCTGAAGAACTTCTCTTCTGTCAGGGAGCAGCGCATCATAGATATCGACGGTCAGAAAATCTATCTCAATCATTACCCGTTCCTTTGCTACGGTGGGGCCTACGACGGAGTGTGGCAGCTCTTCGGACATGTCCACAGCGGACCATTCTCTCACTCCGGCCTTGATCATCCTAGGCTGGGAATGCTCTATCCTGGTCAGTACGATGTGGGGGTTGACAACAATGACTTCCGGCCGATATCCTTTGAAGAAGTGAAGAAGAAGATTGCCAGGCAGATGAAGATGGCCTCCAAGGACGCCGGCAGTACGACTACACGTGCGTCAGGAGCTCCCATAGTATTCCTCGATGTGGACGGTGTACTTGTCACGAAAGCCACCTCCCGAGAGCCAGACAACGAGCCGTCCCTACAACTGGACCGGCTCCTCAGGGAGAGCGGGGCGGAGATTGTCGTGACCGGTGGATGGGCCGCCTTCAAGACCGATGACCTCAAAGCCGGTCCCCTGAGCGCCTTTTCTTCACGCCTTGCCGGTGTTACCCCCAGAGCCCAGTCTCACAAGGAAGCCGTAGCTGCGTGGCTCATGGCTGCGGGGAGCAAACACCGTTACGTGGTTCTCTCAGCGACCCCGACGGATGACACCCGGGCCGTACTGGTGGATCCGGCTGTCGGCCTCACGCTGGAAAACGTAGAGAAAGCACTTCGAATCCTAAAATAATTCGTGACAACCGCTAACGGATTCTATTTGAAATGGACCTACGAGATATTCGAATTTGGATGGGAACGAACCACCCTACGACCATCATCAATGACCGCTATGATGGACTCTACAGCGAAGCGCAGTGGCTGGCTTTTCCCCTGGAGCACCATGAGGCCCCAAGGGAAGCCGACGGCAGCGACATGGTGTGTGTGTTATTCTGGGAAGAATACCGTGAGTCTGTAGGGAAAGGCGCATCCCCGCAAGAGGCCTTTGAAAACCTGAAAACTGTCATGTCGGAACTATTGAAAGAGAACAGCAATGAGTAGCATCAATGACAAGCAACCAATTGAAGACGTCCTAAGGGTCTTCGAGCCTGAGAGGGTCTGGTTCACCTCGGACACCCACTTCTACCATGAGAATATCCTCCGGTTTTGTTCCCGGCCCTTCCGGGACATCACGGAGATGAATGGCACCCTTGTAAAGAACTGGAACGCGACCGTCCCTCCTGACGGGGTCGTCTTCCACCTTGGGGATTTCGCGTTCGGCGGCTCCCAGGAATGGAACGACATCCTCAGCCGACTGAATGGTGAGATTTACCTCATCCTCGGGAACCACGACATGAAACAGGTGAAGCAGGGTTTCATGAAACGTTTCGAGCATGTCACCCAGCAGATGACCATCCGCGTCGGTGGCCAGAGCATCATCCTCAATCACAATCCTTTCCTCGCCTATGGCGGGGCCTATAGGGATGTGTGGCAGCTTTTCGGACACGTCCACTCCGGACCACTCTCCGGGAAAGGCATGGACGGGGAGCAGAACAGAGGGAAGGACCTTCCTCGGCTTGGCATGCTCTTCCCGAACCAGTACGATGTAGGGGTAGACAACAATGATTTCCGTCCGGTTTCCTTTGAAGATGTTAAAAGGATTATTGTGGCCCAAAACGCAAAGAAATGAAAATGACACTGAAAGAACTGTTTGAAACGACATCCTGGGAGAGAGTCGCCACCCGGATGGTCAAATTAGAAAAGAAACATTCATAATCATTTATTTAAAGCTATGAGTACAAAAAAATCACTAAAACGGCTTGAACAAGAGGAGCTGGAAAGAGTATGTAAAGACGTAGATGAGATTATCAAGGTCTCATTGGATTCATTATCAACCCTTAGAAAGGGGAGGGCCCAGAAGATTCCCGCTCAATTGGAGGAAATGGGAATTCTGAATGATAAAAGTTTCAGAACTTTCTTGATTACTTTTTATAATGTTGGATCTTGTAAGGGGCTAGAAGCCGCTGAAAAGAAACATAAACCAAAACGTCGCTATCACGAATTGTCCGATGAAGATTATGCCGACATAATCGGCCTTGCTCTAACCACCTGGTTTATATCCTGGAAATTTAGCGAAGCCGAGAGGGTTAGACTGCGGGATCTTATCACTCACGTATGGCCTGTTATAGAATTCTTGACTGAATTCCTGGATACCGCTGTTTTCCATGAGCATACAGGTGGTATTATTCCCCAATTTGACTGAGGAAGAGAAGAAGGCTATGAATATCTTGTTCCTTGATTTTGACGGTGTCCTGAACACCGAGAAATATCAGGCCCGCTGTCAGGCCGAGGGTACGCCTCTGGCGGATGATTTCGGAGCTTTGTTCGATCCGGAGGCCGTCGGTCATCTCAAAATGATTGTTGATGTCATCCCTGAGCTTCACATTGTTATTGAGTCTTCGTGGAAAATAGAAGGCATCGACGCCCTTCGAGAGATGTGGGAAAGGCGCGGGTTGCCGGGGGAGGTCTTTGACAGTACCCCAGATCTCCTTTTTGACGGCCTGTTATCGGCCGATCTTTCAGACCCTGACGTAATGGCTCGCCTTGAGGGGGAAAGTAAGGCCGCTGAGATTCGTGCCTGGCTGGAAAAGAATGCCGATAGCTTTTGCCGATATGTTATATTGGATGACACTTCTTTCTTTCCGAAAGACATGGAGCGTCATTTCATTCGCATCAATCCGTATATTGGCATAACGATGGCCGATGCCCGGAAAGTGATAGAGCAATTTGCCGAATAGCAGATATTTTATCTCTTCTTGACTGAAACTCCACAAAGATTTGCTATATTTGCAACAAGCCGAAAGGCAAAAAATAGCGAATGTGTTTTCGCGTTATCCGGCATTGAAATCTGGTAAATTTTAGAGAAGGATAACGGCAAACACTCCGCTCGGATATGTCTATGACTGCCACATGTCAGTGGCCATCATATTCACCGAGTGTGGAGTTTCAGTCGTTTTTCATTCTCAAGGTCCTACCAGAACCTCAATGCGTGGAAGCGAATAGGGCTCCACACTTTTGTTGTACTATGATTTTTTGCAATATGTTACCATTACCATTAAAAACCATTTTTACAATGAATCGCCAAGAGCTCGCTGAATTAAGAGAGTCACTCAAGGCGTATCCCTGGTATCCTGATCCTTCCGCACTGGGTATCGTATTATTCGTAATATTCTTTTTTGCAACATTTTCTCTTTGGCTCCTGTTCGGAGCAATCATAATATCACACGGAAAGGATGCTCCAGACATGCCCATCTATAAGGTAGTCAAATGGTTGATTATCATCAACAGTATCCTTTTAATCATATCTGTTTATATTTAAAAATTTTTAATACAATGAAAAACGCAGTAAACTACATTCTCGCAGTAATCACACTCGCCACTGCGATGAGCCTGTCCGCCTGCCAGAAGCAGGAGCCTGAAACGAAGGAAAACACAACTCCTAACAAAGAAACCCCCACAACACCCGAGGAGCCCAAGTACGAAACCTCCTTTGCCGAGAAGGTACTCACCGCTGCAGCGCCTACGCACGAAATCAACGGCTATACTGAGACCGACAAGGAAATCACCTTCCTCTTTGCGGAGCCGTTCCACGTGGACTCCCTCAACAGGGACTATAACACGATTGCCCTTGCAAAGGAAAGGATTGCATCCCTGGAAGACAACGACAAAACAGTCAAGGTCACTTTCGCCGACAAGAAGAGCGTCACCCTAAAATACCAGGATGAAGTGGCCTTGAAATTCGAAGAAAGCAACAGCGTCAAAGATTACCCGGGAGAAAGCATCAAAAACGCTTTCTCCGTCACCAAGATTGGTCACGGGAATATCACGGTCAGTGTAAGAACTGATGGTAAAGTGGAAGCCGAGGTCAGCTACGACAAAGAGAAAAAAGAAGGAGAAATCACTCTTTCCCTTCCTGTGGAAGAAAAAGCCAACGGCAAGGTAACAGTTACCATCACAGACGGCTATAACGCTGATTCCATCGAAATCGAAACTTCCACCTACTACTTCAACGTCAATGCAACTTCCGTTACCCTTGGGGCGGAGCTTGGCGCAAGCGCAACATTGAACTATGAAGTGGACACGGATATCGAAAATCCTGAAATCATTTTCAAGGCCCAGGAAGGCGCTTTCTTTTCCCTAGAGGGGAAAACCCTTACCGCTGTCAACGCGAACAATACAGGCGAAAAGAGGGCCTCTTACCTTGAGATTTCCGAGGCTTCCGGAAAGATGAAAACCGTCAAGGTTGAAATCTATCAGGAAACTGCTCCGGCAAGAACCGACGTAGTCATCTTTCAGGACATCAACTTCAAGAAAGCAATGCTTGCCATCGCCGATAAGGACAACGACGGGGAAGTATCTTTCGACGAAGCCTTGGCCGTCAAGGAAATCAACATTACAGGTAAGGGCGTAAAAAATCTCTCCGGCCTGGAGCATTTCAAGAACGTGGAAAAACTGGATGCCCAGAACAACAGCATCGAAGATGCAAATGTAATCTCTGAACTCCACTTCCTTCACTGGCTTGACCTCAGGGGCAATGCCAACCTGAAATGCTTCGACGTTACCGGCTGCAGCTTCTATTTCGATTGGTGCAGGTTTGACATCAACGATAACCTCAAATACACCCAGTATAAGAGACAAGTAGGCATCTGCACAATCAATAACGCAGGGGGGTATAAATATTATAACGACCCCACTGGTGCCCATGCTAACTTTCTTGATGACAAAAGGCAAACAACCGACTGGTCCAGACAGAACAACCTTATCTTGGTCTCCCAGCATACAAAGGGTAACGGCAGGAACAAGATTGTCTTTACAGGCGTAGGATACATTGACGTCGATATCAAGGACGGCACCTTCCAGAGGATTATGGAGGAAGCCTATACCACCATGTTTGAAAGGGCAACCAACCTGAAGGAAATCAAGGAATACTTTGATATCTACTTCATGGAAAGAATCGCCGACAAACACAATCAGTGGCTTAATGAAACCTACGGATATTCCAATGAAGAGGATAAAGTATTCAGATACGCCTATAACCTGGCGTGTGGTTACGATGCAGACTTTGATGCATATAATCTACGCGATTACGGTGAATATAACTACAATGTACTAACAAGTAGCATAGATATTTACCCAAATATCAAAAACCCTTTCCCCGCATCTATATTAACTGGAACAAATCATCCTGAAAATGTACACTGGTTAAATTGGTACGAAGATGATGTTAAATTCGAAGGCGGAATAAGTGTATACAGCAATAACAGCCATATTTCTGACATCAGGGACAACTTCACATCTGATTGCTACGAAGACTTCGTAGCATATGTCAAGAAATCCAACGGCATCAAGTAAGCCTGAATATCAACCGATTCCCTCCCGGCGGACGACAACTGTTGCCGCCGGGAGGGAATTTTTTTTGCACAAACACCCAACATAGTTACGGGGAAAAGATTCAAAATTTTCGTAATTCAATAAAAATCACTATATTTACAGCATGAGGTTTTTTGAAAAATATATCCCGGGAAAAAGACACATACAAGAGTCTTTACTGTGGGATTACGATATTCCGCAAGATAAATTGAATAATTATCCGCGCCTTATCGCTACACGAGTCATCAAGTTTGGACGATTGGAAGATTTTTATGCGGCATTTGACCTCTTTGGAGGGATAGATTCGTTCGCAAAAATAGCCAAAGAACAAGTAACGGCACTAACGCCAAAGGAACTGAATTTCATCTGTTGCGCTTTTGGTTTTAAAAAAGAAGAAACACAATGTTACAAAAAGGAGCAGTTGAGAAAAAAACGTTTGAACTCTTAAAACAATTGATGCAAGAATCCGTTCTTGCGTCAACAACATTAGTCGGAGGAACGGCCCTGGCGTTACAAATAGGACACAGAAAAAGCACTGACCTTGATCTCTTTACAACACAAATCCCCAACATCGAGGAAATCGTTAATACGCTTCGCAGTAAATACGGATATATTCCCTCTCTTCAATCAGACAAAACAACCATCGGACAAATAAATGGCATTAAAATAGATGTCATCTATCATCCTTACAAATGGATAAAACCGGTCAATCAAATTGATGATATCCGTTTGGCCTCACTTGAAGATATTGGTGCGATGAAGTTGCATGCTATCGCAAACTCCGGAGAACGCCCTAAGGACTTTGTTGATATAACCTTTCTTTCGAAACTTTACTCGTATAACACCTTGAAATCTTTTACCCTGGAGAAATATCCAATGTATGATCCGCTTATGATTGACAGGTCCGTCATTTATTTTGACGATGTTAACACTGAAGCAATCGACAGGATAAAAATGATAGGATTTTTCATGAATTGGACTAAAATTCAAAAAAGAATCCTTTGTATGACAGAAAAGCCAGACAAAATATTTCTAAACCCTCCACTTGAAAGAAAGTTACCACAAAAGCTGAACTGCAAAAAAGGCGGTCCAAAGTTATAACAACACAAAAAGAATCCCTCCCGACAGTTGCCGCCGGGAGGGAATTTTTTTTGCACTCAAACAAAAAGTTTCTATATTTGAGAAAAAACAAAACTTATGGCAATTAGAAGAGAATCAAATTTCCTATCTAAAATAAGAGAGCAAGCCATCCCACTATTAGATAAGGGTGATGAATTATACTTATATGGTTCACAAGCAAGAGGCGATGAAAACCTGTCTTCTGATTGGGATATCATGATAATAACCATTAACAACAAAACAGAAGACGAATCATTCGAACAATACATATACCCACTAGTTAGTTTCGGGCAAAAAAATAACCAAGAACTCTCCGTACTAACCTATACAGCAAAAGAATGGGAAGAACGAAAGATAACTCCATTCTATCATAATGTCATGAAAGATAGAAAAAAAATCCTATGACAAACGAAGATAAAAAAGAAGCCCTGAAACTACAATGGGAAAATTTCTCCTGTAAATAATATTGCAATTTGATATAAAATTGGGATCTTCGCAAAAAGTATTGTACGTTATGGGACAGACAGCAACATCCATCCATCTGGATACGGAAATCAAGCCTCAGTTTGACGCCATCTGCAAGCAGATTGGCGTTAGCGTCAACGCTGCCATCAACATCTTCGCCCGTGCTGTTGTGCGGGAGAAGGGATTCCCATTTCCCGTTACTGTCACCAAAAGCGGCAGCGAGAAGAGGTCGGCCAAGGCCCAACTTGCATTACAGGAACTGCAGAATGCATCGGCCCAAAGCGGGAAAGAGTGGACGGATGAGGATATTGACAATCTGATAAGCGAGTACAGAAGAGGAAAGAAATGATTTACGCAGTCATCGATACCTGCAAACTATCCAGGGCGCAGCAGATTGGAGAAACACTAGGCTATAGCATCCGCGTCCATCTTGAAAAGGATTCCCTTGAGGGAGCATATATATTTGCAGTTACGAAACGGTGGTTTCGGAAATAACTATTTCGGATTAAATTGAACGTACCATTTTATATAAATAGTCAAATGGGAAGTTAGTATAGGGAAGTAAGTTCTCATCTGGGGACTAACTTCCCTTTCCAATCTTCCAAGATTGTTTTGTATTTTGCATTGATTTAATTACAGGTACTTTATTTTTAACACCCAAAACCAGGGAGAAGTAGTCCATAATAGAGGGAGTCACCCAACCGGGCAGCTCCCTCAATTACTATATGGCTCCTACCAATTTGTGACGCCCTAAGCCACAGTGACTTCCCAGACTATGCTTCCTCCGGTTTTTTCGGCAATGGTGAACACCTGGCTTATAAGCAGGTCGTCTCGGGTAATCGCAGCAAGGAGGAAAGAATTGGAATATCCCAGCATGTTTTCAAACTGTTTGACGCCAATACCCATTTCAATGAAGTAATCGGCCAGGAACCTTAGGCGAGCATTCTCTGGGCAGTTCTGTACGTATTCTGGAACCTTGACTTGGCTGCCTCGTGTGGGGAAATCTCCTACGATGCTATTTTCGACTCCGTGGGCTATGTATTTCCTTCCGCTCAGTTTTTGAACCTCGGGCTTGAGTGGATTTCTTTTGAGCTTGACTTTGAGGGTTAAGCCGAGAGCGGTCAAGATTTCCTCAGCCCTGGAAATCTTGCAGTCATCCCTGACGTTGAAAATCCAATGGAGGCTCTGCTGGGTCGTCTCCATTTGCTTGGCGAGAGTTGACATATTGTAGCCACTGGCATCTATTAAGTCACGTAAGAAAGCCAGATGCCGATTCTGTGTTGTACCATCATTGACTTCTTGCTTCCTCTTTTCTCTATTTTCCTTGGCCAGGATTGCCCTGTTTTCTTTATACTCCTCTTTCTTCTCCTTGGAAAGAATGGTTTTGTTTTCTTTATTTGTGCGCATATTTATTTCGTATTGTTTTACACCTTTTCTATATGCCCCATGGCTATTCTTTCTTTTTGGAGCTGTTCTGCTATTTGGTCTAGCTTTTCAGTTGAAGGATCTTCCCAGTCTATTTCCATGGACGCAGACGGGAGGTTGAAGTATTCATTCAGATTGAGCTCCTTTGCAACCTTTCTGCAAATGTTCAGGACTTCGCCGATTCTTTCTGCTACTTCGCTGTGCCAGCGGTTGGTGGCAGTTTTCCATTTTTCAATGTCAACTCCCTCTTCTCTGTAGAGCTGACGCATATCTTTTTCATATCGGTTGTAGTAATAGATAAAATACTCCGTCAGATCCATTATTTGGTTTCTGAGGAGTATTACAAGATCATCGGTGTTTTTCTGTTTAATCAGCTCGTTTATTTTTCTATCAGGGTCAAGACCGAAAAGTTTGTATCTGATGAATGCGGACATATTCTCTGCTCCCATCTTGTGCATCATTGATTGGAGCAAAGCCAACTCATTGGCAGACATTCGTAGTTGAACTACTTTTTTGTTTACCATTTTGTAGTAGTTTTTCTTGTCTTCCTTGTCAGGTGTTCTCGACAAAGTCGAAGTTTTACTTCCTTTTTTCTTCTCCATTTTTTTTGTTTTTTAAGCAGGGCCCCTGCCAGGTCGCACCGACTACGGAGGTGCGAAACTCGCCTTGGAAGGAGGATTCTATCCTCCGGAAAGGCGTCTCTTTTTCAGAAAAATTTGTCAAAAATTTGTTCTGAAAAAGCAAGGTTCAGGGTGTTTTTGTTGTCGTACAAAAACACAGTCCGTAGGACGTCCTGAAGTAAATGTCGTACATTTACACACCTTGTCAAACTTAAAATTAAGGCGTTTGACATTTGTATGCTTTTGCAAATTAAACATTTTTCATTTTAAAATGCAAGCAAATTCAGTTTATTTTACAAAGAATTTAAGGGTTTGGGAGTTCAGTTGTTTTATCCATCATTGTTATAATGGAAATCTACTGTTATCCTTTTTCGCACTTATACAATTATCCACTTTTACAATTTTACATCTATGGAGTTTTCCTATCATACTATTAAGGTGATATGGAAATATGGAACATTGGTATTTTGCAATTGCGGATGATTGGAAACTATATATTTTTAAGTTTTATATATTTTTTAGTTTTATATAATTATTTGTTTTATATATTTTTTGGTTTTATATTTGCAGAAAAATATTTTGATATGGCTGAAGATAATTATGATGAAGCTTTTGATATCGACCGAATTTTGAGGGAATCTTCCGGAAACAATTCGGAGACTCCAACTGAAGGAGTTAACCCCTGAGAAAAAAAGAAGAGGAGCCTTTCCAAAAAAAGTGAAACTCCTTTGTCTGATAAGGCGGTTTCCGGTGTTTCGAAGTCTGAGTTGAGGGTGTTATTCGATGATTCCGTTTTACTGAAATTGAAGACCATGTCTTTGGTTAATCGCAGGCCGCTCAGCTTGATTGTGCGGGAAGTTTTGCTGGGCTTCCTTGAGGAGTCCTGGCCGGATTTTGTAAAGTCCGATGTTTACAAGCGGTATTGTGAGCAATTAAATAATCCTTTAATTCAATAGTAGTTATGGCGAAGTCTAGTGATGTTGAGAATACCAAGAAGTTTATTTTATCTCTTCCTTTGGAATTGTATCAAGCCCTTAAATTGCTTTCTGTGGCTATGAATATTCCTATGAAAAAGCTCTTTGTTGAAGCGTTGAAGTTTTATATAAATGCGAACAGACATGTGGCGGTGACTTATTTGGAAGAAATCAGTAAGAAATAACCTTTCTGACAGTCTTTTCGGGAGGAGATTGCTGGAAAACAGGTCCTTCGAACATGCCAAATGTATTAAACAGCTAAAAAAAAGTTTCAGGAAGACAGCCGCATTGATAGCCTCGAATCGATGATACATACATCATGGAAAAACCAAAGGCTCAATAGGAAGATACAGATTTACAAAGAAAAAGCATACCGCGATTTCATCGATTATTTCCCGGGTGATTCTTCCTCCTATCGAATCTTTTATCTTACCAACAAGGATGAGAAGGCAAGCATCAAAAGCGAAGAGTGGGTTTTATTCAATAATCCAAAATCACAATTCGGTGTCAATCACAATGCCAAGGAGTTCCGGAAAGGGCCGTTCTACAATACTCCGCTATGGGCCCTGTATGATGTATCTCAATCTTATGTTGGCTTGACTCTAACGGGATGGAACAGACCTGACACAACCTGGCATTACTGGGGCGACGAACCGGAGCTGGAAAACTGTCCGGTCAAGCTAACTGTTGACTTCGGCTCAGCCGTGTCTATTTCTCCCATGACTCCAGCTCCTGACAGAGTAACGATGACCGGGGTGGTTTTCGAATCTCCGGAGAAGATCCGGAGCATCCTCACCAACGGTGTCGTCTGCCATGTGAAGTATCTCCAAAATGAAGGGATTCAGAGTATGAAACTCTTCTGGATTTCAACCATTATCACGGCGTTGGCTACTTGGCTTGTAACAACACTTTTCAGATGGATCCAATTCGCCATTCGCCGCAGAAAAAAGACAAATCATACCAACAACTCTAATTCAAACTAACATCATGGAAATTATCATCGCCAAGATCAAAGAGCAGATTGCCGCTATCTGCGCCGACATCGTCAAGGTGGACAACAAGGCCGCCAAGGCCCGCGTCCGCAAAGCCACCCTCGAGCTATCGAAGCTCGGCAAGGAGTACCGCAAGGCCAGCATCTAGGCCTACTTAGGGAGCCATCACACTCCCTTGCAGCCGCCCCGTCTCGGGGCGGTTTTTTAAGCGCCCTCTATGAAAGGAAGGTTTTCTGTGTGTCAAAGATAATAGGCTTCGGCTAATCAATATTACCGGACAGGTTATTGGTGAACGCGAACTGACCGCGGAAGAAATAGCAGAACTGGGCAAATGAAACTCAATCAATGGAATAAAATCACCCAATGGTGCCCGGCGCAGCTCTTCTACTACTTCGAGGATGCCGACGGCGGCCATTGGTGCATCTACCTCCGCTGGGACGGCCAGCGGGGCGATGAGCCATGGTCGGCGGAACTCGTGCGCTGCGACGAAAACTGGGACTTCCGTTGGGACAGCCCCGACACCGTCAATCTCCTCAAGGAGAAAGAGCACATGCCCGGAACCGTCACCGGCTACTACTACGACGAGGAGTACCCATTCCTGCAAGCCAAGGTCTTGGAGTTAGTCAAAGAGAAGTTCCCAACCCTAGAATTCCCGAATAATTCGTAACTTTACAAAATGACACAATACATCGCAGACGAAGCCCATTTCAAGGAAGTCATTGAGAGAGCCGCGAAGGTGAAAAGCTCCCTCTGGATAGGCACGGCCGATATCAAGGACCTATATGTGGAAGAACGCCCTTTCCTCGGCATTCTGGCCGACCTGATAAAGAAAGGCAAGGAAGTCCGCCTCATCCATGCCAAGGAACCAGGGCCGAACTTCCGGGAGGACTTCGACCGCTACCCGGTCCTCTTCACGGGTCTGGAGCGTGTCCTTTGCCCGCGTGTCCACTTCAAGATCATCATTTTCGACCTCAAGACCGCCTACATCGGTTCGGCCAACCTCACCGGCGCGGGCCTTGGCATGAAAAGCGTCCGTACCCGCAACTTCGAATCCGGCATCCTCACCGACGAACCGGACCTAGTGGATGCGGCTATTGACCACTTTGACTCCGTCTGGGCCGGGTTCAAATGCAAGAACTGCGGCAGGAAGGAGTTTTGCCCGGATCCAATTATCCCCCGATAAAAACAATTCACCAACATGAACCTAGAAACCATTCTTAAACTGTCTGAAGAGGTCCGGAATCTCAGAGACAATCTGAACGACACAAACCTATTGGATACAGTATATGTCAATGAAAACACTCATTCGCGTATCCTAAAAATGATATTGTCCTATAGTGAGAATGGACAATACCCGTTCTATGAGTCGTTTCTGAAGATTGACAAGGTTGCGCGCATTCTCCCCGATGATTTTCAGGGCGGGAAACCGCACTTCTTTAACGAGAGGGACCGGATTGACCTTCTGATTGAGGGTAAGAATTATGCCATCATCATCGAGAATAAGGTCTACGGTGCCGTGGACCAGGACCGTCAGTTGGAGAGATACCTTGACGTCTGCATGGGGCGTGGCATGGCTCCCGAAAAACTGTATGCCCTGTATCTGACAAAGGACGGCTCGAAAAAAGTTGCGGAAGGAAGCCTTACCGCGAAAGCCATGGAGATACTGGGTGTTTCCTCTGAAACACAGGGACGCTTCGCGGAGATTAATTTCAAGGAAGACATCCTCCGATGGCTCCGGGAATCAATCCTGCTCTGCGAAGGGAAGGATTACACTCAGATTAAATCCGCCATAATCCAGTACACTGATTACATCCTGGGTATGTTTGATGAGGATGAAAATACATCAAGATTCCACGAGGGTATGACAGACATGCTTGTAAAATACGACATCAGAACCATTGACTCTTATACCGGATATATTGAGGCGGCGAACCGGTTTTCTGCCGAACTGCACAAAAGGAGGGATGAAGTATGCAGATTCAGGGCAAAGCGGTTCATCTCCGCTCCGCTTCAGGATTATTGCAAGCGTCATGATGTGAAATTGGCCGAAGGGCCCTATTCCTTTATGTCCGTGAATATCCAGATGTCAATCCCTGGCCAGAGAGATTTCAGTTTTATTCTCCAGCCCTATGGCGGAAGAATCTTTTATGGTATATGCAAACCCAGGGATAAGAAGAATCCTATCGCATCAGCTGTTTTGGCGGACAATGGATTCTCCCAGAATGATGTGTGGGCCGCCTGGCGCTATCCTTCCCCTCAGGATCGGCAGTATGAGTGTCCCGCGACGCCCGCATTCTGGGAAGTGGCGGTAACCGGAGGTGGATTCGTGCAGTTTGTTATTAAGGCATACGAACAGACAATTAAGCTTTTGGCCAGAGAAAGACAAGGTGTCAGATAATAGATGCCATCTAGCAGTAATGCTTATTGAGTTCAAAGGCCATAAGATATTTGCTTTTTCGGACACCCACGGGATGTACCGGAGGCTCACAGTGCCCGCAGATGCCGACATCCTCATCTGCGCCGGGGATGCCTGCGAGGGGTTCAATCCGGCCGACCTGCAGAACTTCTATGAATGGTACGGCGCCATCCCGGCGAAACTCCGAATCTTCGTTCCCGGCAACCACGACCGCATCTTCAGCACCGACCCGGTCAGGGCCCGCAACCTTGTTCCGGGGAGTATCGTCCTTCTGGAAGACGGCGGCATTGAGTACGACGACATCACGTTCTACAGCGTCCCGGCGCGCCCGTACCTCAAAGTGCCGATATCCCTGCCAGACGGCATCGACTTCCTTATAACCCATGGCCCTGCGTATGGCTACCTGGACCGCGACACGGGTGACAAAAACCTGTACCTCTCCATTGCCGGGGCCCGTCCTAAATACCACATTTTCGGTCACGTCCACGAGGAAGGACTACAAAGAAAGGCGATGCTCGGGAGCACCACCTTTCTCAATGTTTCTTATTTCGAGGCTTTGAGGCAGCTATGCCTTTGACTTCTTTACAAACGCCTTTGTGATACTCCCAAACGCTGTCGCAGACGGCCATTGGGCTACTGCCGCCATCCCACATATCCTCATCCAGGTCTCTCCACCCGCCAAAGACTCCTCCGATATTGAGCCCGTAGAACTTCATTCCTGCTGCCTTCTGTTCCTCGATGAGTTGTTTTACAAACTGGTCTATACCCACCCATCCGAAGTCCGAGATACAGAGGATATCGGCCGTCTTGAACTTTTCCTCTCGGGGTAGAATCTCCCTGAATAGCCACTCAAACATGGCATTTTCATCATTCCCGCCCATTGATATGTTTGACAGGAACTCCAGAAGCTGCCGCCTCTGTCGCCCAAGCGACTCTACCCTCATCACCTTATGCGAATCAGAATACGCTACGATAAGTACCTGCCGATGCCGCCGTTTCGCAATAATGGTTACGGCATAAGTCAGTGTAATAGCCGTCCTCAGCGGCTCTCCGGTCATTGATGAGCTTTCGTCCACGCAGATGATAACAGGCCCGTCCTGATGAGTGTTCGGCCTGCTTGACTGGGAGGCCGAAGCAAACACCTGCAGCCGCTTCTCGGCGTAATTCCGATAAAAGATATCCTGCGTTGCCCGGTCGGAAAGCAGGGCGACCTCGGAAGGTAGCAGCGCTGATAGGTTATTGCCAACGGTAATACCCTCTATATCGCTTTTTGAGGCCGTGAGAAATCGGCCTTTTGCCGCAATATCATCTTCTCCGGCACGGCCGATAAGCATGGCGAGTTTCTTAAGTGACTCAGGGATGCTCTTCAAGAATACGTTCTCGCGCTTCTGCTGCTCCATCTTCGGGTCGCCGGAGCACATTCCCATCCCTTCCGCCTCATCATTTTCCTCAGACTTCTCTGACTCAATGAACTGAGACAAGGCTTTATCCGTATCTGCAGAAGAATACCCGCGCCCGCCTTTTTCTCCAGGACCGCCTTCCTTTTGTCCCTTTTGACCTACCGAGCCCATCTTGGCCTTCTTCCTGGCTTTCCTGGAAGCCTCATAAACTGGCTTTCGGTTCTGCATCATCATAGACCATAGGGAGAAGAAATCCTCTATCAGACCGGTCAATGTCTGCTCATTCAGGCGCCCGGCTTTCTTTTCACTCTCCAAAGTATCGGCAAACTCTTCCAGAGCCACTGTCGCATCTTCCTTCCACATCATCACCGGAGAGACCGACTGGAGGAAACGTTTGTCGGCCATCAGCCGGAGTATTCCTTCACGGACGGGATTATCTTCAACTGCCGCACGGCTCCGGAGGCTTTCGGAAACATCTTCTCCGGAAGCCTTGGCAACCGCCACTGCAAGAGTCAGCGAACGTATGAACTTACTTTCCGCCACTATACCTCTGTAAAGACTTGGTTAAAATAGAATAGTGCTGAATCCCGGGAAGAAAGAAGTTTTCTTCCACTACCCTTTGGAACTCGGCGAGCATGGTCCTGGTCCCTCCAACCGCGCGTCTGGTCATGGATGTATTGACTCCGGGAATATTCACCGTATTCTTTCGCCTGATCCGGTACACAAAACTATTGATGGAAACCGTTCCGTTCCTTGGCGACTTAATCAGGAAATCTCCGCCACCACCCGAGGCCAGTTCCACCTCGTCATTACCCACAAAACGCCCGGGAATTGCTTCTGGCGTCAGCGACCTGTAATCGGAGATTTTGATACGAAGCGACTCCCCGCCGGCATCTATGAGATAATGCACGCCATCCGGGGTGAAGAAATCTTCCGCCGCCTCATTTTTCGCTCCGTGTGCCTTGTTATTGGAGTCCATCCGGCTCACTGATTCCTTGACAATTGCCTTTGTAAGTTCTTCACAAATATCTTTCCCCACCTTGGATATCTGACTGTCGTGGTCCCAAACCATGTGCTCCAGCAGCAGACAGTCCGAATAGTCCACCTCTGTGCGTCCGTTCAGAAGTGCCGACATCCGCATGATTCCCACAATCTTTTTCCAGCGGCGATCAGAGACATACGGCACTTCGTGTTCTTCTCCGTCATTTTCCTTATTCTCCTGCGCCTGCTTTACCAGCAGAGTCCGAAGACTATAGATAAAGTCCAACACCCCTTCCGGAACAAGAACTTCTTCGGCCTTGGATAATATAGACTTGTACTCCTCATCAGAAAAAGCCAGGCTCTTATCAACGACCGGCTCCATCTGCTCACCGGAAAGCAGCGCCTTGAAATTCAGTCTGTCGCCGATGGGGCGGACAATGTATCGGACAAGAAAACGGTCCCAAAGCGCCTCCAGGCCCTCGCCCTCTGCCGGAAGTTCATTCGATGCCGCAATGATTCCCTTCAGGGGCAGTTTCAAGTCCTTGTCCCCGTTTCGGAAAATCTTCTCGTTGATAGCCGTCAGAAGCGAATTCTGGATGGCCGGTCCCGCTTTCCAGATTTCATCCAGAAAGACAATATCCGCCGTGGGCAAATATCCCTCCACTACACGCTCGTAGGTATCTTCGTCCTTCAGTTTGCTGATGGAAACCGGGCCGAATATTTCATCCGGCGTACTGAAACGGCTCATCAGATACTCGAAACTCCGGGCATCACGGAAGGCCATCTTGAGTCTCCGTGCAACCATGCTCTTGCCCACGCCTGGCACACCCAGCAGGAAAATGCTCTCGCCCGCAAGGGCGGCAAGAAGGCTGAGGCCGATGACCTCCTCCCGTTCATATGCCCCCGTGCCCATCGCCTCCAGAAGGCGAACCACTCTGTCTCTAAGCTTTTCTGTCATATCTTTTTCTAATCGGTTTTCTGATAAGAAGGGCCATGAAGCCCATCTGTTTTTCTAGGTCTTCCCGGAACTTGTCCAGGTGCACAAGGTAGTTGCCGCCCAGCATATGAATCTGAAGCGCGTCAACATAGAGATCAATCCCTTTGAAGAAGCGATACCCGAAACGCTCCGTTACGCGCCACTGTGCCAGCCTGCAGCAGAGTAGAGGTGCATCCTCACAGAGGAACTCAAACTTGCCGGGAAGTGAGCAAAACTTCTCCCAAGACGGCTCCGTATAAAGGTTGTCTCTGTAGTTATTCAGCGTAAAGTCCTGCACGGAAGAAAGCGCCTTTATCATCTCAGCAAGCGCGTCACCTGCCTTCAGTTCTGCCGTAAGTGCAAATTCCTCCGGAACCAGCGCCGTAAGCCAAATCCGCTCATCATCATCGGCTTGCACAAGCGCTTTCACCGGCCCGCCGGACAACATTTCAGCAGCAGCCCGGGTAAGGTACTCGCAAAAAGCATCAATCTCTTCCATAGCCTATCTGAAAGGTGAAACCATATCCAGTACGTCGTCCATCGAAAGGCTGAACGAGCGGTCAGTCCCGTCCAGGATGGCATCTGAAAGCTCTCTCTTCGTTTCATGGAGATGCAAGATCTTCTCCTCAATTGTGTGCTGCGCAACCAGGCGGATGACCGTGACCGCCCGCTGCTGGCCCATGCGGTGCGCCCTGTCCTCAGCCTGCTTCTCGATGGCCGGATTCCACCAAGGATCTGCAATAATGACATAATTCGCCGCCGTAAGATTCAGACCCAGTCCTCCAGCTTTCAGGCTCACAAGAAAGATGGGACAGACACCCGACTGGAACTTGGTCACCAGCATACTACGCTCTTTAAGCGGTGTACTTCCGTCCAGATAAAGGTACTTGTATCCCTCCCTGGTCAGCATCCGGCCGATAATCTCCAGGAACGAGGTGAATTGGGAAAAGATGATGACCCGGTTGTCGCCGCTGTCCATCAGTGTGGACATGATGTCCTTCAGCGCATCCACCTTGGATGAACCGCCCTTCCAGGCGGAGTTTACCAATTCCATGGCATTGGCCATCAGGCGAAGCCGGGTAAGTTCGGCAAAGAACTCAACCTTGACATCCCGGGCCAGAGCCCGCTGGGCCGCAGTCTTGTGCTTCGCATATTTGGCCTCCAGTAGTTCCCTTGAATGCTCATACACAGCCATTTCATTGGCTGACAGATGCACCATATGCTCATAGCTCACCTTATCCGGCAGTTCCGTGAGGACCTCCTCCTTGGTTCGGCGGAGGATGAACGGCTGCGTCAGACCCTTCAGCATCTCCCGCTTATAGTCATCCATCTCCGGCCCGTTGATATACTTGTCCTTGAAATGAGTCCAGGTTCCAAGCAGGCCCGGATTGACAAACTGCATCAGGTTCCACAGTTCGCCCAGGTGATTCTGGACGGGTGTTCCGGTGAGGATAATCCGACTCCCGGCACTGAGGCTCATGGCTGCCTGGGACATCCTCGTTGTCCTGTTCTTGATCTGGTGCGCTTCATCCAGGCACGCCACATTCCATTTCACGACCTTCAGGATATCCACAGAAGTCACGAGGACTCCGTAGCTCACGAGAAACAGGTCGCCGGCTGATGCATTTTCAAGGACCGCCTTCCTGTCCTGCACCTCATTGAGAACAGTTACTTTCAGCGAGGGGGCGAACCGCTCTGCCTCTGCCGCCCAGTTGGGAACTACGGATTTGGGCGCCACCACAAGTGACGGCCCACTGTCTTTTTTCCGGAGCAAGAACGCCAGTGCCTGTACGGTCTTTCCAAGGCCCATGTCATCGGCAAGGCAAGCCCCCGCACCCCAACTGTCCAGCCGGGCCATCCACTGATAACCCTGCATCTGGTATTCCCGCAGCGTAGCATTAAGCCCCTCCGGCAGCTCCGGCGAAGAATCGTATGCAGCTTCCATTCGGGAAAGCAGATTCTTGAACCCTTCGTCCATCTCAGCGTGGAGTCCTCCTTCTTCTCCCAGTACCTTGGCTAGGGTACCCACTTGGACGGCTGGAACGCTTATACAGCCCTTCCTGTCGGGCTTTCCCAGTTCTGATATGGCCCTCAGATGCTTTTGGAGGGTTTTGGACATCTTGGCATACTCCTTCTCGCCAACCCGTAGATATCCTTCAACATCGGAATCCTTCCACATGGCAAGAATTTCTTCAAGCGTGCGTTTCTTCCCGGAAACGGTAACGCTCCCTTCCACTTCGAACCAGTTGACATTGGTCGACACGCTGATGTCCACGTCCCTGGCGTCCGAAATATCCTTGAACTTAAGGATCTCGCCTTCGGGCCATTCCATGAAAAAGGCCTGAGGGTTGTCGTGCACGAATGACATCAGCGCCAGCAGGTGCTCGGATGCAGAGAACCTGGCCGTTTGGTAGCTTTCGTAGGGAATACCAATCTCTGCCTCGAAGAAAGACCTCAGCAGGTCATAGTTCTCATACTCGCTCACAAGGTCTCTCCGGACAGCCACTGTATGGCCTTCCAACGTATCATAGACATTCTCTCCACCTTCACCAGGAGAAAATCTGGCCATACCGTCCGCAAGAGGCGCAGCCTGGACCGTCATCTCATAATCGTCCTCGACCGGCCGCACACGTACGGCCAAAACGGCGGATCCCTCTTTCTCTTCCATCCTGCCCAGATCAGCTAAATCCGTATGCAATTCAACCAGACCGTCCAACTTCTCCAGCGTCTGCCGCAGCGTTGCCAAGGCCGACGAAGGGATTGAACCGGTCTTGAGCAAGCCGTCGATGACCACCCGCTGCTCCGGGCTCATGGCTATGACATGATACACGCCGTCCTCATCAATGGTGACGACCGATTCGGGCACGGACGCCCCAGCTTCTTTGGGGGCTGGTACATTTGAGCTTATCTGTATGGATGTGCCCACTGCCTGAAATGCGAGCCACGGCGACTCCACTTCTACCATGGCTTGCGTGTAGGGCTTCTGATAATACTCTCCCACAAAAATGCGGTCGCTGCCAAGTAGCAGTGGAAGAATCAGTGGCACTTCCGGTACGCTCATGAAGCGACGTTCGTCCAGTTTACGCAGCACGGCGGCAATCTTGATGTCCGTCGCATTCATTTCTTCATATTTCAGGGCAATAAACTCGCTCTTCGTGTATAACTGCCCTTTATCCCAACCGCCATCCGGAAGTCTTTTTTCGCCGATAATTGCCTTGAGCCGAAGCCCGTCAAAGAAATAAATGATACGCCCGCCATAGCGATTTTTCTTCTCCTCGGCCTTTGCCCGTATATCAGAGAAGATAATTTCCCACTTGTCCCTCCGGTGGATATGCCCGGTCATACCCAGACCGCCATAGAAGGATTCCAACTCGGCTTTTCTCTCGGATGGGAAAGGGAGCCAGGGTGACAACTCGTTTTGCAGAATGGTGGCAGACGGAAGAAGGGACAGGCTGTACTTATCCTTAATTCCTCCAATGTCCATGCACTTGAAAAGATTCATCAGGATACAGCAAAAAGCTCTCGTTTCAACAGTATTTCTCTGCTCCAGAAGCTTCCTGACTTCTCCTTCCACATAATTGGCACACACCTCATCCTCGTTGGCAACGTATGTAAACAGAATCCTCACCGGAGCCATGATGGGTGAATACAGATAATACCTGTTGTTTCGCATCAAATCGATTGCTTCCTGGATGCGGCGGCTGCCTGCCGACGAGGGCTTCACCGTTGAAAGATACAGTGTTATGCCATAGAACCAACCGAGGATTGGATCTGAGAACATGCCTTTTTGCTCACTTTTTATATCGTGCTTGCGAAGAGCCTCCTGAAACGAGCTATATGCCTCATCCGTTTTCCCGGAATATAACGCCCGGATAGCTTCCACCCCTTGAGACCATATAGTGGGATAATAGCATTTTCTGGATTCTGGCCAGTCTCCGAATTGGAAGAAGTGATAAGCCGACACCATATCATATACCTCATCCGTGATATGCCGGGAGGAGTCAGCGTAGCGGGCAACTTTCTGCCATAAATCTTCGGTAAGCGTCCCTTCTGCAAAGCGGACACGCAACATCCGCTTTATAGATGTCAGTATTTCATCGGAAGTCAGAAGACGAATAAGACTTTGCTGTCCGTCCCCGCCAAGAACCCTTTCGCCGAAGTACTCTCCAAGGTCGGCCCTGAGGAAAGCCGGGCGGGAAAGCCTTCGAAGCTGTAACACATCTTCACTGTGTAAGGCCGAACCGACGTCCCACAGCCACACAGCGGTTTCTGTACGGAACTGCTGGGCCTTTTCCGCCCATCCGGGGATATCGAAATTATCCAGAGCTGTGCCGACAACGTCAAAATACACGGCCGGAGCGACCTTGCCCCCACGCGTATATGGCGTATGGTCAAGAAGAGCCAACTTCTGCATGGCGGAAGCGTAATTCCTGCCATAAAGCTGCTTCAAGGCATAATGCCCGGGAGCATCTCCCAGATATGCCATCAGGCAGAGCAGTTTAATCTGCTCCGCATCCAGCCTCGGATAGGCAGCCAGCACTTTGTCATCTATATCGTTCTTTTTTCCCATTTCGACAAAAAAACATTATTGCTGTGCCAATTACTGACACTGCTGGAAAATCTCCATCATCCTTTCTTGTAAGGTTCAATAATTGAATCCAATTCCGCCTGTGACGAAATAAGCACTTCGCGCATTTTCGAGCCGTCCTGCGGCCCCACTATCCCCGCCGCTTCCAATTGCGACATCACCCGTGCCGATTTGGCAAATCCCATCCCCAGGGCTGTCTGGAGGTACGAAGTGGAAGCTCGGCCCTGGTTCACAACCAGGCGCGCGGCTTCTTCGAAGCGCTCATCCAGTTTTTTCATATCCACCATTCCGGTTTCCTTTCCTTCTTCTTTCACCTCGGGCAAGTAATAAGGCGTGCTGAAGGACTTGTGATAGCCTTTTTGCGCCTCGATAGCCTTCGTCATGGCCTCAATCTCAGCGCTGGAAATATACCCGCACTGGATACGCTCCGTAGAAGCATCCACAGACAGCAACATGTCACCCTTGCCGATAAGGTCTTCGGCCCCGCCCTGGTCCATAATCACCTGGGAGTCTGCCTGCGTCTTGGTCTTGAAGGCGATACTCATGGGGAAATTGGCCTTGATCATTCCTGAAACTACTTCACGTCGAGGTGTCTGAGTGGCAATTATCAGATGGATTCCGCAAGCACGCCCCATCTGGGCCAGAGAGATGATAGAGGTCATTATGCTCCTGGCGTGCGCCTTCGCATCAGGACCGCCGGTGCCCAGCACAAGCTGCGAGTATTCGTCAATAATGACAACAATGTACGGCAAGAAATGATGCCCGTTCTGGGGATTCAGCTTATGCGCATTCCATTTGTCCAGATATTCCAGAAGGTTGGGCGTTCCCGCCTTTTCCAGAAGGCTATACCGGTCATTCATCTCCTGGCACAGAGACTGTAGCGTATAGTCAGCGTCTTCCGCCGTCTTGACAACGGCACGCGCCTTTTCATCATCCTCCGAGCTGGAATTCTGCGTCACCGCGAGATAGTGGTTTAGCAAACGGGAATACCCGCCGAACTCCGTCTTCTTAGGATCGATAAACACAAGTTTCAGTTCCGATGGCCGCTTGGCATACAGCAGCGATGTCACAATTACGTTCAGCCCTACGGATTTACCTTGTTTTGTTGCTCCGGCAACCAGCAAATGCGGAGCATCGGCCAAATCAAATACCTTGACATCGCCGGTTATCTTTTTGCCGATGGCTATCGGCAGTTCAGCCTGGCTGGACAGGAATTCCTCCGATGTCACCAGTTCGCGAACAGACACGGATGAGCGCTCCTGATTTGCGACCTCAAATCCCACACAGTCTTTCAGAATCGAGGCCATCACGCTTTCCGCCTTCAGCGCAACCGATATGTCATCCGATAGTCCTCGTATGGCCGATACTTTCACGCCCTTGGCTGGATAAACCTTGTAAAGAGTCACCGTGGGCCCGGGGACTGCGTCTATATCTGCCACCTTGAAGTGGTGGTCGGCAAGCGTCTCGCGAATCACGGCTATATTCCTGTCAATCTCCGATTTTGGAACGCTCTTGTGCTCATGACTCCGGTCCTTGAGAAGAGTGGCCGACGGGGTTTTGAAATCAGGAACATCATCCTCCGATTTGGACACTGCCGGCTTTGGCCTTTCCGCCGGATGTCGCGCAGGAGATTTCTGTAACCCACCACTCTGCTGCGGCCGAGTCTCTTTTTTTGGCTTCGATGCTACCGGTTTTTCCACCTCCACATTCTTTTCCTTCACGATTTCCCTGATATAAGGTTTGTTGATAAAGAACAGCGCCGTGGCAATAACAGCATCCATCGATGCCCAAACAATCCATAGGAAGAACAGCGCCGATGAGACGAAAAAGGAAATCTTGGGGCCCTTACAGGCCGTCTCCAAAAAGGTTGCCAACTGTGTTCCGAGCTTACCGCCCATCCCCTCCGCACCTGTAACGCTTTCACCGTAGTGCAGCCATAAGGCCGATACCGCCACTCCCACCAGAGAAACAAACGTCACCTTGAGCACCGACCAGCGGGAGTTTTTCAACAATAGCCGTACTAGAATCACAAGCGGAATGAGCAAGAGAATTAGTCCTGCCCAGCCGCAATATTGAAATAATAGAGAATCCATCGTATGATAAATGCCGTACTTTGCGCAAAGGTAACCACATTCACTGCCAAAGTACGGCAATCATCAATCAAGCACCTCCCACTTCGCGCTACGGCTCTTATCCGGCGGAATCATATAGACGTGGTGCTTTCCGGCATCAGCAATGATGTCATCCACTTCCTCTTTGTCAAGTCGATAGGCGTTTAGATATACGCGGTAGAACACCTTTGGATAGTGCGCCTTAATCCATGCTAGCTGGTAACTTAGCCAAGTATAGCAAACGGCATGGGATTTATTGAAAACGTATTTAGAAACATCTCCGAATTGATTCCAAATTCGTCCTGCAGCGAGACTATCATACCCGTTCCGGCATGCACCATTCAAAAATTCTACATATAACTCACGCAGGACAGTTTCTTTCCGCTTTCCCAGAGCTTTCCTTAGCATGTCAGAACGCTCTGGAGAGAAACTGGCCAGACGCTGACAGATCTGCATTACCTGCTCTTGGTAGACAATGATTCCATATGTTTCATCGAGTATTTCTTCTACAACAGGTATCTCATACTCCACTTCCTCTTCTCCGCGCTTTCGTGCGATAAAGTTAGGTATCCACTCCATTGGTCCCGGGCGTGTCATGGCATACATGGTAACCAAGTCATTGAAAGATACAGGGCCCTGTTGTTTCAGGTAGTCCGCCATCGTCTGGAATCCCATCATGGTGATACCAACCACATCTCCTTTTGCAAAGAGTTCAAGCGTAGGTTCATCGTCCAGAGGAATGTCCCCAGGCTCAATCAGAATCCCTTCCTGCTCTTCTATGGCCGCCAGAGAGTCCTTGATTACTTTAAGGACGTCGAAGCTAAGAATATCGAGTTTGAGGACCATGTCTTCTGCAAAACGGGAGTCAAACATGGAGTTAAGCGTATAATCCGTTTCTTTGGTTCCTTCCTGAATCTGAACGGGAAGGATATCACTTAAGGCCGATGCTGAGACCAGCCACCCGCAGGTATGGATTCTTTCGTCTTCAATCACATCACTGAGTTTTATAGCAGCGTCGTACGCCTGACGTAAGGCTTCCGTCCCATCAGAATAAATCTGCTGAACATCCGGGTTAGTATGAAGATTCCACGAAAGAGTCGGCGCCCAATAATCGCGCAAATCGCGCAATTTGTTTTTGACCGCATTTATTTTTGCAGACGAGATACCCATAGCCTTTCCCGCTTTCATCAGCGCCCCCAGCTGGCCGAACTGTCCGAAAGTGGTTATCCCCGCAATACAATCCTTTCCGTACCGCTCTTTAAAGTATTCCTGGATATGCTCCTCGGCCTCCGGCTCCAAGTCAAGGTCTATATCAGGAAGAGAGATTTGCGCCGAGTTGTAGAAGCGCTCAAACAGCAGTCCGTATTTCATGGGGTCTATATCCGTAATGCCGAGACAGTAGTTCACCAGGCTCCCGGCTGCGGATCCGCGTCCCGGGCCTACCATCCATCCTTTGGAGCGTACCCAGTCAACGAGGTCCTTCAACATTAGGAAATAGCCTGCAACGCCTTTGCCAAGGATGACCTCCAACTCCTGCTCAAGACGCGCACGCTGCGCCTCGCTTACATCGCCGAAGCGTTTCTCCGCCCCGGCATATACCTTTTCAATGAGTTCGGCTTCGGGCCGGTCAGATATTTTCGGCAATTCAATATCATTCCAAATGGAATAGCGTTCCACCTTATCCAGAACCTCCAGCGTATTCTCAATCACTTCCGGATGCTCCGGGAACAGGCGCTGCATTTCCTCCTCGGTTTTAAGGTACTCCAGATGAGAATAGCGCAGGCGTTCTTTGTCGGCGACCTTCTTGTCATGGCCAATGGCCAGCATAATGTCGTGAGCTATGCCATCCTCACGGTTCACGAAATGGACATCATTCGTCGCCACCACCTTGATTCCTAGTTCCCGGGCCAACTCAAAAATGCCCGCGTCGGCCTTTTTCTGCATCTTCACCAGTTCCCGATTCTGCTTCTGATAGGCCTTCCGGTCATCAGTGACGGCAAGCTTCATGGGCCCAAAATTCCGAAGAAGGGAAACCTCCAGATAGAAATCTTCGCCGAAGAGCCACTGGTAAAACTTCGTGTGGTACCATGCATTCTCCTTATCACCTGAAAGAATAGCCTGAGGGATCTCTCCACCGATACAGGCCGACAGACAAATCAAGCCTTCATGATGCTCTACGAGTTTTTCCCTAGTGATCCGTGGCTTCATATGCATCCCCTCGGTATGGGAATAGGACACCAGTTTAACTAGATTCTTGTAGCCGGTGAGATTCTTCGCCAGCAAGATCAGATGATTGGAACGGTGGCTACCTTTTTCTCCCACCCAAAACTCACAACCGGCGATAGGTTTCACATCAGGGAACCGTTCCGCCTCCCTGAAAAACGCCGGCACCCCGACAATCGTTCCGTGGTCAGTAATTGCCAGGCCTGGCATGTTAAGCTTCGAGGCCTTCTCGAAAAGTTCACGGATTTTCGACATTCCATCTGTCGAATACTCCGTGTGTACGTGTAAATGAACGAATGACATATCTTTTGCGGTTATTTTCACCTGCAAATATAACCGGTGGTTCTGCAAAAATCCGGCAGGATGAAAAAACTTTGATTCTGCCATAATTTTGCCGATTATATCGCTATCTTTGTACTCAGTTATGGCAAAGAATTACTTTAAATCGTACATCTGGCTGCTGGAGACCCTCCAGAGCCGAGGGCCACTGACTCTCGCAGAAATCAAGAATTTGTGGATGCGGAGCTCCGTTAACGAAGATGGTAAAGAACTGGCCACCCGCACATTCGCGAACCACGTTGCCTCCATCGCCGACATCTTCGGGATTGACATCCTCTGCGACAGGCGGGACAATACTTATTACATTGACAATGGAGGCGATGTTGGAACCAGCGGAATCCACGACTGGATGATGGAGGCTCTGAGCCTGAACAATCTTATCAATGAAAGCGCGGGGCTACGCACGCGGCTTCTCTTTGAAAGTGAGCCTTCCAGCCACCGTTTCCTGACTGATATCATCAAGGCCATCCGTGACGAAAGAATGATTGAGGTAAACTACCAAAGCTTCAAGATGGATGCTCCGAGGGATTTCCTTTTGGAGCCCTATTGTCTGAAGGAATACAAGCGACGCTGGTATCTCTTCGCCTGCAAGCACAAGGAAGACAAATCTCCTCACTCGTTTTCCCTGGACCGGATTAATTCCGTGAACATCAGCGACAGGCCCTTCACGGTGCCCCAATCCTTCAATGCCGATGCGTATTTCAGCACCCGCTACGGGGTGCTCCAGTACGATGGCGAAAAACCGGAGCGCATCAAGATAAGGACCTCCGCTCATCAGGCGAACTACTTCCGCACCCTGCCGCTGCACCCCAGCCAGAAAGAGAAGGAAAAGGCCGATACCTACTCCATTTTTACCTACCACCTCACCCCCAACTGGGACTTCGTCCACGACCTCCTCTACTTCGGCGATGCCGTGGAAGTGCTAGAACCGGAATCGTTAAGGGCAAGGTTAAAAGAAGAATCAAATAATACTGCAAACAACTATAATCATGAAAATAACAATAACTAAGAAGGTTAGGATTACGTCTCTAGAACAGTGGTTCAATGTAGCTCCTCCAAAAGGAGAATCTTCGCAATGGAAACCAGGCCGAAGTGCGCAGGAAATGGCCAGATTTGCACTATCAGACAGATTCCCCGAACTCATTGAAGTCGTTCTGAGTGAATATGGTATAAAGGAAGACTCATTTGTATGTGAACCTGAAGCCGAAACTCCTTTCGAAAAAGGTATGGGGACTAGCGGGCCACGGAATCATGATTTGCTGATGATTGGAAAGAATACCGTAGTAGGTATTGAAGCTAAGGTCTCTGAGTCATTTGACAAGCAGATCAAGGACAAGAGAATCGGAGCCAGCGACAATATGAACACTCGGCTCGATAAATGCCTGGAGTTCGTATATAAAGAACAGCCAGCAGATGTTGAAGATTTGTATTATCAGCTATTTTCTGCCACAATTGGAACAGTCATTGAGGCCAAGAAAAACCACTGCAATAATGCTATTGCCATTTTTATCGTTTTTGTTGGAGAAGTGGCGAAAGAAAACAAATACGAGGATCATGTAAAGGCCAATAATGAGGCTTTTGCTGCTTTCTGTCAAACACTCGGGCTGGAGGAAAAAGGCGGACGATTGCCTGAATTACCGGGAGCACCTGGAGTTAATGTCTGGATAAAAAAGGTTGAAGTTAATATCGGAGATTACCAGTTTTGAATATTAGTATCAACGCCTATATCATCTTCGCCTTCTCCGACACCCACGGCCATCATCGTGCGCTGCCGGTGCCGGAGGATACGGATATTCTCATCTGCGCCGGGGACGCTGTGGAAGACAACCTGAAAGGCGGAGAATACGACGATTTCATTGACTGGTTCTCTGCACAGCCGAGCAAGTGGAAGATATTTGTCCCGGGCAACCATGAGCTTTCCTTCGACCTTGATCAGGCCGATGACATTGTTATGCAGTTTGAAGCAAAAGGCATAACCGTCCTGCAGGATGCTATCGAAGAATTCAGCGGCATCACAATATGCTCTATCTCCGGAAACGCAAGAATTGCCGATGAAGACATCCCTGAAGGCATCGACATCCTCGTCACCCACTACCCGTCGTATGGCATCTTGGACCAGGATCTCGGTTCCCCTGAGATTTTGAACTTTGTCCTGAAAGCCAAGCCTAAATACCACCTTTTTGTCCATATCCACGCAACAGAGGACCAATCATTCCAGCTCGGCGAAACCACCTGCCAAAATATTTCAGTTTTCAACCAACTTTCTTAGCTTCTGCCAGTTTTTTGCCGGAGCTTTGGTTAGATTTGCCGAAAAAACTTTCGATATGGCAGAACAGTACATCTTAAATCAGATCCCCGGATTTGAAATCGGCGCGGTTGAGCATATCCGCACAGCTGACGAGATTCAGACCCTCTTCCTTGCTGCTCAGGAGGTGTCTGAGCTCTTGAATCAGTGGAACACCAACGTGGCCTTCTTCTCCCTGAGTGGCCGGAGCGAAGGTCTGAAACAACTCGTGGAAAACAAATCCGCTGTTGCCCGTCTCTTTACCGTTAATCAGAAGAATCCTGACTTCAATGTCATACTCCGTAAGGCGCAGGGGATGGTGAACCGTAAGTTCGTCCGCGCCCTTGTCATCGAAGGCCTGCCGGGCAAGTTAGATGCAGATGTACAGCGCCGCCTTGAGGGATGGGCTAGAGCCAACAAGTGCACGATCGTTCTTGCAAGTACAGTAGAGAAATCCTACTTCGAGGGTTTGGCGTAGTTTTAAATCTCAGAACGATGTAAGCCTACTTGAGAGCCTTCACGAAGCTTTCCGGAAGGCAAACAATCTCAAGACCGACCGCCTCGCTGAAAAGCGGGGCGATTTCCTTTTCTTTGAATCCTGTGATGCTGCAGTGCAAGGATTGTAGCCGCAGGGAGTACTGCGGCGACCCGATTGAGAAGTAATCCTTAATTCTTCCGGTTAATCAGGCTCACGACGACCTTCACCATTGTGTCCATCTCCTCCGTGTGGCTCTCTGCAATCATCAGCGTAAGCGCTACAAGGGAAGCGTCAGAAATGCGTTTTGTGCCGTCCTGTCTATAAAGGATGCCGTTATTCTGCATGAACCACAGGAACAGCGTGGCGGCGATACGTTTGTTTCCGTCTACGAAGGAGTGGTTTTTGACCACCAGATAGAGCAGCATGGCAGCCTTCTCCTCAATGCTGGGATACAGGTCTTTTCCGTCCCACGTCTGATAAATCTGGCCGATGCTACTGTGGAAGGAGGCATCTTTCTCTACGCCGAACAAGTCACTTCCCCCAAATTTAGTCTTGAGGCTCTTGATGGCCTCCATCGCATTCTCATAGGTGGCATGGAAGCGCTCAGGGGATGTAGTGTCCGCTATCTTGAGGCTCTGATAGTCGTATGCGTCGAGGGTGTCAAGGGCGTAGGTATAGTCGCGGATAACATCGAAGAGGTCCGTCACCTGGTCGGAAGACAGAAACAACTCTTTGTTGAAGACATGTTCAAGTAGACCCATTGCCTGCTTGAGGTCCTCATACTTTTGTTCGGTAACAGCATTATGATTGACGACATAGCCCTTGAGCATATATTGTTTAAGAATTCGGCTCGCCCATATACGAAATTGCGTTGCCTGTTTCGAGCTAATTCGGTACCCGACAGAGAGAATTGCATCCAGATTGTACATCAGTACATTTCGAGATACTTTTCTGTTGCCTTCCAGTCGAACAATTAAGTTTTTCTTAATAGTTGCTTCCTCCTGGAGTTCCTGGTCGTCAAAAATATTTTTAAGATGCTGATTGATCGCCGCTGTTGTTACTCCAAACAACGAGGCCATAGCCTTTTGTGTGGCCCAAATAGTCTCTCCGGCAGGATCCACCAAGGCCTCCATTCTCACCAGTCCGTCCTCGGACTGATAGATTACTATGTCGTTTCTCTCTTCCATGCAGATTTTACTTCAGTGCCTTGACGAAGCTCTCCGGGAGACAGATGTTCTCAACTCCGACCGCCTCGCTGAAAAGCGGGGCGATTTCTTTGTCCTTGAACCCCGCAATCCCGCATCCGATGCGGGTCACATAGAAGAAGAGCTCCGGGTGGGCCTTGGCAAAGGCGATAAATTCATCCACATAGGGCTTGATGGTCTCGACCCCGCCCTGCATCGTGGGGATGGCGTAGCTCTGGCCTCGGAGACCCACTCCGCAGCCCATCAGGGCACCGAAGTGCTTGAACGCATAGTAGGCCGCTCCGCCTCCGTGCATCCCCTCCTTATTGCTGCCGAAGACAAACACTTCATCGGCCTTCAGCTCCGTTATCTGTTCCGGTGTAAAATGCGGCCTTTCGAGGCCGCTGTACATTCTCTTCTCACTTGTATCCATACTGCAAATTTACGTAAAAATACCTGGATAACAGCCTCCCTGTTTTGGCTTTTTTCCTCGCTTTTTTTACCTCTCTGACACTCAGTCGGGAAGGTCTGCCTGGGAGAGGAACCCTGCCCGGAGCTCGGCGCTCCCTGTGTCGAGCGTGTTCAGGGCATCCTTCGCCCTCCAGAGGTTGTGATGCAGGTCGTTGAGCTTCACCTGGATGGCCGTCTCGTTGCCGGAGAGAGCGATCTTTTTTACGTAGTCCTCATAACTCACACCGTCCCGGTGGGTAAGCAGCTCTACCGCCTCCAGGACACCCTCTTGCACGCCCTTTGTGCGGAGGTCGCTGATGGAGAGGGATGTGTCTTCTACTACATCGTGCAGGAGACCCGCCTTCTTCTCGGCATCGGTCTTTCCCATCAGGCCGACCGACAGCACGTGGAGGATAGCAGGATTATCCACCATATCTTTCTGCCCGTCGTGGGCGTTGACCGCAATGCGGATGATGTCTTCGATTGTTGTCATATCTTCTTGGGGTTATTCATTGGAGGTTTCACAGTAGGTGATAGCGCCCTTTAGCAGGAGGGCGATAGCGCCGATATACAGGCACACAGTAATGATAATCTCTGTCATAGTGCTTCGCATTTAAGTTTCCGGCCGCAAGTTACGAAGAGCTTGCGCAAAACCGTGGCGCAAGCGAATTATATCTGCGTGGCCTCGTATAATAATTCTTGCACACTATGGAACTAAAGGAATGGGAGCTCCAGTTTGGAAAATTAACCCTAAATAGCGATATTTGTATCTGACACAAAACTTTAACCTGCTAATTATCTCGTCTTATGGTTTCATGGTGGCAATCCGGCTTCTTGAGCCAGTACTGGTATATTTTTTACTCTACCCAGGTACTCATCGGGTGGATAGTATTGGCCTATGCCATCCTCATGGGCGTCGTGATGGTGGTTGCCCTGGCGAGTAAGATGGACTTCGCGTATGCCAACCGTTCATCCAGGGGCCTTTTCATGACGCTTGTATTCATCCTGTCGCTCGCGGAATTCTTCGTGTATGAGTTCTGCCCCGATGTAATCTCCCAGAAGTCCCTCGTGGACAGTTTTTGGGGGCTGGTGGTGATGGTCGTACTGGCCGTGTATTCCGCCCTGCAAGCAAGGATGATCCATATTCTTTCCCAGGCGTATCTTCTTGACGGGGACAGCGGCGGCCTGACTATTTTCGGCTTCGTCCTGCTAGGCGTTTCCCTGTTTCTGATACTGCTTTCCCTCCCGCTAAGGTTTCTCAGAACACTCGTTGTGATTATCGTCCTCCTTGGCCTGATATTCAGGCTCCTTCTCGATGTTTTCGATATGTATATGGGGGATTTCAGCTTTGGCAGATTCATTGGAAACGCCTTCTGGTTCCTCGTCTGCGCGGTTGGGTTCATGAGCGTTGCACTGATGATGATCCCGTATTACACTTTCGGCCGCTTCCTACTAGCCGGGTGGTTTGCCGCTTACGTGGTAGTAGTCCAGTTCTTTCTCCGTGACGTCGATGAAAGTACAGGTGAAACGCGGCTCAGCGAGGAGACTATCCGGGAGAACGCAATGCGCAGAGAACGTAGAAAGGCTATGAGGCAAGACTTCAAGGATTACATGCGTGCCCGTTCCGCTGACAGGGCTAGAGCCGCGGCAGAGGCAGAAGAGGAAAGACGCCGGTACCGCGAGCAAAACTATCCCTCTCCTACTGAGCAGGTGTGTGAGAACTGCCGTTTTTACGAGTATTCATTGGGACATTGTAGCCGCCATGGCGTCCAAAACCTCAGCCCTCGCGACGATTGCAGTCAGTGGGAGTGGAAAGAATGACGGCAGGACCTCTGCTATTCACCTCGGACAACGCTCAATGCTTCGCCTGAACGGCGCTACGGATGTAGCGTTCAGCCCGGTCGTGCACCTTGGCGATGCACAGGATCTCTTCAAGTAGCTCTGCCCGTTCCCTTGAACTCGTGTCAAGGGTGTTCAGTGCGTCCTCTGCCCGCCAGAGGTTGTGATGCAGGTCGTTCAGCTTGACGCGGATGGCGGTCTGGTTGCCGGAGCGGACAATCTTCTTCACGTAGTCTCGTAGCTGATCTCATCGCGGTGGGTGAGAAGGTCTACGGCCTCCAGGACCCCTTCCTCGACACACTTGTCGCGTAGGTCGGAGATGGACAGGTCCGTGTCCTCCACGACGTCGTGCAGGAGACCCGCTTTTTTTCTTCGATGGTGGCTCCCATGAGGCCTACTGCGAGGACATGGAGGATAGCGGGGTTCCCGACCATGTCCTTCTGGCCGTCATGCGCTGCGACGGCGATGCGGATAATGTCTTCGATGGTCGTCATGCAGATTGTTCTTTAGTGTTGTTGCAGAAAACGATGGCGCCCTTCACCAGGAGGGCGACAGCGCCGATATACAGGCTCACAGTAATGATAATCTCAGTCATAGTGCTTCGCTTTTGTGTTTACGGCCGCAAGTTACAAAGAGCTTGCGCCAAACCGTGGCGCAAGCAAAAAATAATCCGAGGGAATTCTCATAATGCTCTTTCTTTGAGGTGATACTTCCTGACTACCTTTCCTCTCCTGTCGATCGTGCCATAGAGCGTAATCTCCACATCATCTGTCATGCCGTAGCCGTCATCGTCCATATAGTAACGGCCATCGGGGTTGATCTGCCAGGCGACCTCTGCCACCCCGCCCTCAAAATGGCCGATAGAGGTGGGGAACCCGGCATATCCGCGCCTTACGCGTTTGAGGGTCTCATCCGGAATGCCCTTCAGGGAATCCCAGTCGACGTCATCCTCAGAGAAGTCGGCAAAGCATAGGTCGCAGTCAATAAACTCATAGGCCTCCCGGCTCCGGTGATCCATAAGGAACCTGGGTTTCCACCAGCCCAGCAGGGATTGGTGTACGACGGACATATCGTCCCCCAGGGATTTGGTGTATGAGCCACTTATATATCCCTGGTTATATTCGGGTTCACACAGCTCGATGTACAGTTCTTCATTCATGGCGATGTTCTCCTGTTAGTTGTGTTTTAAAATAAAAAGGCCGGGCCTTGTCTGTGGACGTAGCCCGGCCTGCTGCCGCATAGTACTTTCACGCTTACTTGTGGCTTTCTATCTCAGGTCGGCTACCAGCTCGGTCACGATTTCCGGACCGAACCAGTCATCGAGTGTCTCTTCAACCTTCCTTTTAATCTCCGGTGTGATGCTCTTGTTGAGACGCTCCCAGATCCAGGCAACGACGGCTGCGTCATCGATAAGGCCTATCCAGCCAAGAAGCCTCACCGGAAGCAGATCGCCGGGCGCGGCGATATAGATGATACCCGCGTAGACGAGGGCCTTTTCAAGGGTATTCAGGTCCCCCTCTTCCATAGTGTAGTAGAATGTCAGCACCCAGCGGCTTGCCGAGCGCCCCGCTTTCTTGGAGTAGGTCACAATCACGTCCCATGCATTGACGGCGAGCTCTTTCCAGGGCGCATCCTTAAGTCTTCCGACAAGGCTCCCGACAGGCTTCCCGAGGATGGAATAAACGAGAATGAGTATACAGATTGTGATGAACATAATTGTCATATTTGGTCGTGTTTCACTTTCCTCCCTTTCAAGTCCATGACAATGCCCTCCGGCAGGCAGTGGGCAAATGTCGCTTTGATCAAAGAACTTGAGATCATCTCGAAATCCTGATAGAGTGCCGGAGTCAGGATCTTGCCCGTGCTCTTGTCCATCAGGCCCTCATATCCATCGACGCTGTAGACAATCACATCCGGACTGATTGCATATTCATTGGCTTCATCCTCGGTGTACTTTACGGTATAGTGGAGCTCATGGCTGTCATCGATGACAAACGGCTCCAGGACACGGCCGTCCAGTGTCAGCTTCTGCTTGATATGGTTTCGGGTTGCGTAGACCGCCTCTTTCTCCTCGGCGAGTAAGGGCTTAAGGATGGTTTCCATAGCTGGAGTATCACAAATATGCCACCCTGACCCATCTGCAAGATAGGGACACGGAAGGCACTCGCACGGGTGATGAAGGATGTAATTAATTGCAAAGGCCTGCGTTTGCAAAAGAGCTTCCCGTTTATATGTGTATTCTGCAAAGCGGAGGCAGGAGCGATGTTTGCCGTAATCATCAATTACAGAGAAATGGTAGCAGAAAATAAAAGGCTTCCCAACACGTGCGGTGAAGTAATTGATGTCTGTTGTATCTTCACTAGTCCCTAACACTTTGTTCTTCTTTTTGAGAGGTAGAATTTCATTAGTGTTACAAAGATAAACCAGGCTCTCTCTTCTAAATCGATTAAGTGTAATGAAGGGGAAATTCTTCCACGGCTGGAAATATAATTGGTCCCAGGGGTATCTGTCGTTTACATGGATCACCTCTTCTAAGTGGCAAACGGAAAAGAATTTGTCTACGTTCTCTATCCAAGAGTAACCACCGGTATTCTTCGTACGGGAGGATGCAAATTCTTCCAGCTCCATTTCGGATACGGAACTGGGATCTATTGCAAATAATGGCGAGTTCAAAAACCTAGTAATTAAGTCGTTGTACTCGTTGTAAGTCTTCTTGGCGTCAATCTCCCGTTTTTGGGAGCCACTGCTTATTAGAGTCCATGACATAGTCTACGGTTTTTATCTTTCCAGGAGGCCCGAGGCAATGCCGTCTGCGTTTTGAATGAGCGAAACCAGCGGGGTCTTTGCTTTTGCAGCGTTAAAACTCTCCTTGTGCTCTGCGCTCTGCATAGGCATATCCCAGGCAGTCATGTGCCAGCGGATAGCCAGCATCTCTTCAGGGGTGAGCTCTAGGCCCCATGAGAGAAGCAGGATGACGGACTTCTCTCCGTGCCCCAGGGGAAGTCCCATGTTGTAGTCAACCGAGTAGCCGACATACTTCTCCCAGAAGCCGTCATCGTTCTTGCGGCTGAGGATACCTTCCTTGTAGATATCTATCTTGCACGCATCATGGAGCAGCGCACAGATAGCGACGCTCTCCAGGGAGAGTTGCACCTCCAGTTCGGGTTTCATGCGAATAATCTGCTCCCTGAGCATAGCGGCTGCTTCATAGACGTTCATGGAGTGCTCCGCCAGGCCGCCCTTGCAGGCAAGATGGAAACGGCTGGATGCGGGGGCCTCGAAGAAGCCGAGCTCTTCAAGCTTAGAGATAACCTTTTCGATACCTTTGCGATTAGTCGCAGAGAGGGTTTCTATGAAATGGTCTTTCAACATACGGATTTTAGTTTCTTTTGCAAAGATAAAAATCTAAGGCGAAGTCTATATTCGCAAAATTTCAATGACATCTATTAAGAAGGCAGCCAGAGCCAGTATATCCGATTGCTTGTTTGGGAATGATTAGAGAATTCAGAAAACGATGCCTCCTGGAGCTTTCCCCGGGAGGCATCATCCTTATCACATGCCGAGTTCCACGACCTTTCCCTGCATGGAGAGGTAGAGAAGGCAAGCCTTTACGGTATAACCGCCCCTTACGAGAGCATCACGGTAGGCTGCCTGCTGGGGGGCGTAATGCCCCAGGTAACGGCCGTCGTCGGGGTTCAGGACATTCCTGCCTGCACCGGGGAGGTTCTTGAAATCTACCAGCACGCATTCGCTCTCGGAGGTCAACCACACAAGGTCGATGGAGCCCACGGTCATCTGGCCGTCTTTGAGCTCACGGAAGGGGAGCTCGTGCTCGACGCGGACGCCCTTCCCGTAGGTCTCCGCCAGGAACTCGAAGAGGATCTCCGCGGCAGTGACGATGGCGTTGGGGCTATTCAGCACCCCATCGAGGCCGTGGCGGGCTATGGTGTCCTCCGCTGTCTTCAGCATGGCGGGACGGTCCATCCCCTGTTTGTAAACCGCGAAGATGTTATGGATGCAGGTGCCGACCGCATCGTCCTCGGCAGCGGCGGCCTTTGTGATAAGTTGCGGGAACGGTCCTTCCTTATCGTTGAGGCATCTGACCTTGACGGCCTTCACGAGGGCCTCGTCCTCAATGCCACTGGGCGAGACCCGCTTGCAACGCGTCTCGCCGTCGGGCTCCACCTCTTCCGCATAGCTGTACGTCTCATCATCGGGATCTGCCGGCGGTTCCTCCTCGTCAATCTCACGGTAGAAGAACTCGGGTGTTCCGGGCCCCCAGATCTCCTGCCAGGTATCAGATGGCATGTCGGGATCCGTCTTGGCGGCCCATCCGGGGCCGTTCATCACGCTGAGGGTGTCCGTGAGCATCTGCAGGCCCTTTACCTGCCTGTTGTCGTGCTGACCCACCTCGACGAGGATATCCCGGGCACGGGTGACGCCTACGTACAGGAGCCGCCTTCCCTCCTTCACCTGGGCGTCCCGGAAGGACTGATAGTCTCCGGGCCCCGTCAGCTTCCTGATCTCCGTGTCCATTTCCTCGGGAAGGGGGCTGTTGTACTGATTGGAACGCCTCGGGACATAGGTGATGTAGTAGCCGGGATACAGGTCGCTCTCGCTGGGAACGCCTTTCCGTACGGCATGGACGCTCCAGAGGAAGCTCTTCGCCACCTGCTTGTCAGTCAGGGAGTCACTGCTAAGGGAGAACATGATGACAAGGGGCCACTGAAGACCCTTGGAGCCGTGGTAGGTAAGGACGTTCACGCCGTCGGAGGCGTAGCCCTCGACCTTGATCTCCCCGTTCTGTATCTTGGATATGAATCCTTCCAGCGTCGCGCTTTCGCCCAGCGTGAGGCAGCTGTCCTCATAGTCGCGGGCGTTCTGGATGAGTGCCATCAGGTTGTTCTTCCTGACATCGCCCTCTCCCCACTTGGCGCACCGGTCCAGGAGGTTCATCCGGATGACAAGTCCCCTCACGATGCTGGCGACCCCTTTTCCGGAGAGCTCTTCTCGGTACTTCTTCAGGAAGGCTGTGAGGTCCTCAAGTTCACTGTATTCCTTCCCGAGAATTTCACCCAGGGAGAGTCCGCAGCAGAGCCTTGCGAGTTCCGCGGTAAGGAGCTTCGAGTCGCCAAGGATATAGTTGAGCATGAGAAGAACCAGACGGATCTCCATGCGTCCGGCTTCGGCCGTACTGCTCACTACGACCGGAATTCCGTATCTGCGGAACTCCTTCGCGACGCTGTTCACGTCGCTGTTCGTGCGGCAGAGGACGGCGATATCGGAAGCTTTTATATCCCTCAGTTCGCGGGTATCCTTGTCGAAGACCTGGCGGATGGCGGACCTACCGTCCAAGATGCGGCGCACCTCGGATGCCAGATCCGTGATGGTCTGGGGCTTGCTAGCAATGACCGGCGCGCCGGGCTTCCCACTCTTGAGGATCTTCCCGGGCTGGGTCACGCCCACCCAATGCTGGAGGTTGGGAACGTCGCCTGGAAGGGATTCCGTGCGGTATGTGGGATGGAGAATGACATCATCCTGGTCAAGGTCATCAAAGACCCTGACGAATACGTCGTTAGTAAAGTCAACGAGCGGTTTGAGCGAGCGCCGCGAGACGTCGAGCCTTCCGGTCTCAAAGCCGGGTTCCCCCTTATTCTTCCGTCCGCGGATATACCTGGTGAGCGCCTCGACGAGGTCAGTGTCGGAGCCCCGGAAGCCGTAGATGGCCTGCTTGGGATCCCCTACCCAGTAGCTCCATTCAACGAGCTCGCTCAGACGGTCGAAGATCTCCAGCTGCTTTGGGTTGGAGTCCTGGAACTCGTCGACGAAGACGTACCTGACGCTCTGGCGGATATCCTCCTGGACAACCTTGAACCTCTCCTCCTTGAGCATTGTCAGGAAGTAGTTCTCCATATCGTTGTACTCGATGATGGAGTTGTCTTTCTTGAACGTCTCGAAGCGCGCTCTCCAGCGGATGGCGATGTCGAAGATGTGCTCGGCGCACTCCCGGATGAGCTTGCAGTCCGGGTGGGATGAGCAGCAGCTGTCGATGAGCTTGAGGGATTCAGCGCGGCTCTCGGTCAGGTCGCTGACGCCCATGCTGTCAGCCTTGGAGATGATGTCCGCGACTGCGCCCTTCCAGAAGTCGTAGTCCAGCCTGGAGGACTGGCTCTGAGTGAGACCGACCGTCTCCGCGAAGCTACGGAAGACATCGATGTCATCGGGCAGTGTCTCACGGCCCAGGGTGAGGGCGATGTACGCCGCCTTGTTGTCATCGCTCATCACCTCGCACCTGGCGCTGATGCCAAGGAGGTACCAGTACTTCTGGATGTACTTGTAGGCGACCGCGTGGACGGTCCCGATATTGGCAGCGTCCAGTCCGGCGGCGGCCTCGTAGTCCTTCTTCTCAAGGAAGCGGGTGCGGGCGTTGCGCTTGATGTCAGCGGCGGCCTTCTCCGAGAAGGTCGTCATGATGACCTCAGAGGGAGTGCATTTCTTGCGCAGAACAAGTTCGGCAAGAGTACTGGTGAGAAAATAGGTCTTGCCGGATCCTGCACCGGCGTTGAGGTATTTGATGTTCTTCATATCTAACTGAGTCCTCCCTTGAGCGTTATGTTCTTGTCCCCGTACGCGCGGGCTTTTCGCTTTTCGCCTTCAGCAATGTTTTTGCTCTTGTCTTCGTAGCTTATCTCCAGAGGATAAAGATCGGGCTGGTTGAAGTAGTCCAGAACCTTCAGCTGCAGATCCTCTCCTTCCTCCGCTATGCCCTGGCGGAGCTGGCTCATACGGAAGACATAACCTCTTGCCGCCTGATCAAAAAGATCTGGAGTAGTTTCCCTATGTACTCTCTCGATGGAGTAATGGTTGAGCGTATTGTCTGTGGTGTAGAGCTTCCTCCGGGGAATGGCGTAGTATCCGACGAACTTCACCGGCCCGCGCTCTTTCTCTACTACCTTGCGGTAGATGGAAAGCTGCAGCTCGCGACACTCCTCGAGCTTCTTTTGGTAGGTCTTGCCGTGGCTGTACTTGAAATCGATGATCACGTACTCCCCGTCCCCGGGATCCTGCAGGAGACAGTCTATCACCGCGATGGCCGGTCCGATGTTGGTGAAGTCCGCCTTGAGGGGATGCTCGAAGCCGATGATCCGGAGATCGTTGGAGATGATGATGTCAAGAAGGGTCCTGACGCTCTCCCAGAGGCTTACGCGGAAGTTCTTCCTCTCAAGGGAGTTCTCCTCCAGGTACAGGATGAGGCCCTTCCCGTCCATGACCTCGCTGAGGATGGCCTCATAGTCCTTCTCCTTCCCGTGCAGGTCCAACATCTTCTTGGGGTCGTTACTGCATTTGTTCCCGAGAGCCTCTATGTAGGCGTGGGCCACGATACCCTCCGTCGTCTCGATGTCCGCAATCTCGTCGATCCCGTACTGCCGGTATCCTTTCACGTAGTCGAGAAGGTAATCGACCGGGCTCATAAGGAGCGTATTGATGCTGGAGTAGCTCTCCTCCCCGCGCTTGAACCCGTCGAGGATGGCCGGATCGAAAATGTGCTTCGCGGCCTTCCCGAAGTCTTTCACCACGGGACCCGACGCGGTCTTCGGGACGGGCGTCCCAGCGGCGAGGCCGATCCTCTCCTCCAGCTCCGCCAGGAGGGCGCTTAGGAGGGTCTCCTTCCCGCTGATGCGCCTGCACGTGACGACCGTGACCTCCCTGCAGCGGCTCAGTCCCTCCGCACGGTAGGCCTTGTCCATGGCGGCCAGCTGCTCTTTCCTGCTGACGTGGACCCCGGCCTCCTGCAGGTCGGCGATCTCGCCAGGAGAGAGGAAATCGTAATCGTAGGGGATGTCGCTGTCCGTGCTTGCTGCGAACCAGATGAGCCTGTCGGCCCCGGAGTAGATATCGGCTACGCTCCCGACCACGTTCAGGGAACCGAGGCGTGGGTAGTCGCTGGAGATGTCGATGGGGACGCAGATGTGCGCGGCCCAGCGTGTGAGCGTGCTGACGGGGACGGTGTTCCCCATCACTCGCCCGAGCAGGCGGCGCATCGCCCCGCAGTAGCGCTGCAGGGCCTGGTACTGTGCGTTGTACGGACTGTCCGGGCTGACGGACTGGCCGGCAGCCCAGCGGCCGAGCCCCTTGATGAAGGCCTCGACCCCCTTCACGGGCGCCTCGCCCTCGGGTAGCTTCTGGCTCTGTTCCCACATCCCGAGGAACTGCAGGGCCTCGTCGCGCTCCTTATCGGGGAGCGGAACTCCGTTGAAATCGAACCGGGCTCCGTCGAAGATCTCTTCCCAGCCGGGTCCGAACCCGCCCTCGGAGCAGATGTGCGAAAAGAGGCGGCGAGCGGCGCTCGCGTAGTACTTGCTGCCGTCCTTCGCCTCACACTCGCAGTGGAGCTTCCCGAAGGGGGAACGGGGCGCCTGGAGATAGGACTGCAGTGCGGCGATATCCACGGGATAGCGGAAGAGGGACAGACCCAGGGGCAGGAGACGCATGACCGCTCCGATACCCGCGTCGGCGGCGCCGATGCCGGGCTTACCCGCCGCGCGGAGGAAATCCCCGAGAAGAGCTGTGTCAGCCTCGGCCACCACGTCCTCCCCACCGAGCTCCTGCGCGGCGATCCACTCGTGGGCCGTGTACTCGTTGTCAAAATCGATGATCCTGACCTTCCCGTCCTCGATGGTCCCAGGCTCCTCCTTGTACTTCACTTTGGAGTACTTGCTGACGGCGTCCAGGAGCGCCTGCAGGAGGGGGGCCAGATCATCCCTGCGGCACTGGACCTTGATGCTGTCGGAGGATCTCAGGATAGGACGTTTCCTTGCCTCGGCGAGGAGGGCGCGCCACCTGTCGGCAGGTCCAGGGCAGCAGAAGCATGACTCAATGAGGGAGAGGACAGAGATCTTCTCGCTGTCCCCGACGGGGCTACCGTCCCATCCGGCCTTTACCAGGGCGTCTCTCCATTCGAGCATCAGCTCGGCGGTTCCGAAGTCGTCCCTCCGGAAGGAGTCCTGGTAGAAGAGGTCCGGATCCCTTCCGAGTGCGTCCTCCATGGCCTCCATGTAAGATATCACGCGGGAGGGATGGTCGGTCTCAGTGCAGGTGAGTCCCGCGCGGAGCTCCAGCTCTGCCATTAGGGCTTCGGTGCCGCAGTAGGCCTTCCCCAGGCCGCAGTCCTTCTCCGTCAGGAAGACGGATGAGTCATAACGTGGATGAAAGTAAATGGTCATGGTCATTATGTTAGTTCTCGCAGGAAGCAATGGTGGTTGTGTATCCACAAATATAACAATAATTCTCTTGAAATGGGGGATTGGCGACCGCTGTTTTTCCCCGTCAAATTATGCCGCGGAAAGCTTTTTCTCTCGGCCAGCTCGTTCAACCATATCCCGGGTAACAGTAACTACACGATTCTTTCCCCGAAGGTCAGGAGCTTCAAACATCACATCCCGCATAAAAGTCTCCATGATTCCGCGAAGACCGCGGGCGCCGGTCCCCATGGCGAGAGCCTTATCGGCAATGGCCTCAAGGGCTCCCTCTCCAAAGGTGAGACTGACCTCGTCGAGCTCCAGCAGCTGGCCGTACTCCTTGACTAGGGCACCTTCGGGCTCCGTGAGGATACGTACGAGGTCGTTCCTGCCGAGCGGATCCACGTGAGCAAGGACAGGAAAGCGGCCTACAAGCTCGGGGATCAGTCCGAAAGAGCGCAGATCCTGCGCTGAAATGTGGTCAAGAAGGTTATTGTTCCCCTGTATATCCTCAGAGGCACTACCGAAGCCAATCTTACCACCACCTACACCGAGCCGTTTTGCGACGATATCCTCGATACCAACGAAAGCCCCAGTCGCAATGAAGAGGATATCCGTCGTGTCAATATAAATAAGCGGCTGCTCAGGGTGTTTGCGCCCACCGAACGGGGGTACACCAACGACGTCGCCCTCTACGATCTTCAGAAGGGACTGTTGTACGCCCTCTCCACTGACGTCTCTGGTGATTGACGGGCCGGAGGCACGGACGGCTTTCTTGTCAATCTCGTCCAGCACGACAATGCCTCGGGAGGCTTTCTGGACGTCGTAATTGCAGGAACGGAGAAGCCCCGCGAGGCAGTCCTCCACGTCGGAGCCGACATAGCCGCTCTCAGTGATCTTGGTGCAGTCTTGAATATGGCAAGGGACGTTCATATATTCGGCAATACACTGTACGAGGAAGGTCTTGCCACAGCCCGTACTGCCGAGCAGAACGACGTTGGATTTCTTAACAGGGATCTCAATGCCCTGCTCACGCAGGTAGAGACGTTTCATGTGATTGTAGACGGCGACCGACAGGGTGCGTTTCGCTTCTTCCTGGCCAATGACACGGGTGTCGAGGTAGGCCTTCACCTTGGAAGGCTTAAACCGGTTGAGTGTTTTCTTATCCATATCCAATTATTTTCTCAGTGTGAGCTATTCCTCCTCTGTGGTCAGAACTGGCCCGAGGGCAGGAAGGGTGCGCTTGGCGGGCAGCTTGATGCCATGGTTGACAGCCTTCCAGGCGGCTCCAACAATGCTCTTGTCACTCTCAACAAGGCGAGCGGAGTTCTTCTTGAACTTCGTCACCAAAGTCTCAAGGCTGTTCTCAAGCGCAGTATTCTCTTCGCAGAAGAGGGCCACACGTTCTACCATGTTTTGGGCAGCGTTGACAATCTCAGAGATGTTCTCCATTTGCTCCTTCTGAACCCATGCCGTGCGGATAAGGCGCAGGAAGGGTATCAGCGTCTCCTCGGTAGTGATGAGAACGTTCTGCTTGAACGCGTTGGCGAAGATATCCTTGTCCTCCATCTTTGCGAGCTGATAGGCGGCGTAGTTGGGAATGAACATTATTACATAGTCGAGGGTTTTACGGCCGACCACATACTTCTGATACTCCTTGCTGGTGAGCTCCTTTACGTGGTTCTCCACGGACTCCAGATTACGAGCGGCAGCGTCGGCGCGTTCCTCGTCCGTCTCGGCGGCGAAGTAATCGGCTAGAGCCGTCAGCGATACCTTGGAGTCGATGAGGATATCGGTATCGTCAGGGAAGTGGAGCGCAAAGTCCGGACGCATTTTCTTGCCTGTCTCTTCGTTGACAATGCGATTGCCTTTCTTGTCACGAAGCCAGAACTCGGCGTCATAGTCGTGACCTTCGCGCAGGCCTTCGGCCTTGAGGATATTCTCAAGGATGGTCTCCCCAAATATTCCCTGCACCTTGCTCTGGCCCTTGAGGGCCTTAGCCAAGTCCTCGGCGGTGTTGCCAATCGTTTCGGTCTGCTCCTTCAGGTGCTTAACAGTCTCGGCAAACTGCGTCTTGATGGAGGAGGTCTCCTCGGCATGTGATTTCTTCTGTGCTTCGAATGCCTCGGTCATGCCCTTGATGGTCTGGTCCAGGCCGCCAGTGATGGTCTTCATGTTCTCAGCCGCCTCCTTCTTGAAGGCCTCCTCGCGGGCTTTAAGAATCTTCTCGTTCTCTAGAGCTAGTGCGGTCTTCGCGGCCTCGATGGCTTTCTCTTGGCCGGTATGGAGCTCACTGAGGGCCTTCTCGTGGCTGGCTTTTATCTCAGCTATAGCTTGTTCGTGCTGTTTCCTTTCGCTCTCGCGCAGGGCTTCGGCCGTACGTGCGTCGGCCTCTTTGCGTATGAGTGCGGCGTCGCGCTCGGCCACCTGAGCCGAGAGCGAACGTGCTTCCGATTCCTTACGGCTGAGTTCAGCCTCAAAAGCGGCCTTGGTCTTGCTGGAAGTGAAGGCCCAGGCGATAATGATGGCGGCGATGATGACTGCCGCGATGATGGAAATGGTAATAGATGTCATATACTTTATGTATAATTTCTGCCTTCTTATACTCCGGTTTCTCAGGATTCTTACGGGAAATGGGAGATAAATGGCTACTTTTTCATGAGGATGTTGTCTATCATTCCGTACTCGAGCGCTTCCTGGGACGTCATCCAGTAATCGCGGTCGGCATCGGTGAGAACCTTGTCGAAAGGCTGTCCTGAACGCTCGGCGATAATCTCACAGAGCTCCGTGCGGGTCTTCTCTATCTGCTTGGCGGCAATGAGTATGTCCGAAGCCTGGCCTTTGGCACCGCCAAGAGGCTGGTGAATCAGCACGCGGGAGTGGGGGAGGGCGGAGCGCTTACCCTTCTCGCCAGCGCAGAGAAGGACCGCGCCCATCGAAGCGGCCATTCCTGTGCAGATGGTACCGACCGCAGGAGCGATCAGCTGCATGGTATCGTAGATGGCGAGTCCGGAGCTGACCTGGCCGCCAGGAGTGTTCAAGTACAGGGAGATGTCGGCCTTGGAGTCCTGGGATGCAAGGAAGAGCAGCTGTGCCTGTATGATGTTCGCTACGTCGTCGTCGATGGGCACCCCAAGGAAGATAATACGGTCCATCAGGAGGCGGCTGAACACGTCCATCGAAGCGACGTTCATCTTCCGCTCCTCAATGATGGAAGGGTTGATATAACTGTCTACGGCGGCGCTGTAGCGTCCCAGCGTCAAGGGATTGATGCCTCGGTCCAGTGAGGCGAACTTCTCAAATTCGTTCATAGGTCTATCGTTTATCACATGCAATATATACTTCGAGTTATCAGAAATCTTACGGCTTATTGTAACCGATTGTGATTAGAGGCTCAGAGGCCCCTGTTTCTTGAGAGTCGCCATGAAGGGGACCCACATGGGCTTTCTTTTGTCAATCCGACCCGGGTTACTGGGACTCTCCGGATTGTCTCCGCAGGTGCAGCAGAGGGTATGGTAGAGCTCTGTGGACCTAATGATGAGGTCCAGGGAGGCCTCAGGTGCATCATGCTCTGTCTCTATGATGATGAGCTTCGTAGTGGGAGGGAGGAACCCCCTGGTCCTTTCGGCTATGTCCTTCTCTCTGGGAGAGACCATCATGATGATGGCTGAGTCCTCCAAGTGATTGGAAGTGAAGATGAAGCGACCGTGGCAGTAGTTTCTGTAATCATAGACTCCGACAGGAGCCAGGCCGCTTTCGACCATCTTGCCTTCAAGGTTATTAGCGACTGGCCTGCCCCAGCTCCCATGAAGGATAATGTAGCTCTTGACCTCCTTGAAGGCCTCCGCAGTGAGTGGAGTGCCGTCATTCTGACAGAGGGTAAAAGGGCTTTCAGGAAGCTTCTTGTACTTCTCCAAGTCCACATCGTTTTGGAAGAGCTTGGTGAGGATAGAGAAGTAAGAAAGAGAGGTCCCCGTGGAAACGAAACCGTCCTTCACGCCCTTCATAGGGACCACGAAGCAGTTCTCCGAACCGGCCTTCAGGAAAACCTTTCTGGCCTCGTTTCTGTCTGAATCAGAGAAGTTTATTGCGGCAGTGCCACTGGGGTTGACCTCTAGGGCTCTCTTAGTGGCAAACACGATATCGTTGTTGTGCCCGCCTTTGCTGATAAGGAGAATCTTTGCCGTCCTCAGGGCATCGTCGCTGTAGGAGTTGAGGGTATAGGGAGAGACTGAGGTGGCCACCCCGCCTCTGGCTCCGTAAAGGAGAGCGGCAAAATCGCCGACTGTCTCGGCGCCGCCAGAGCCTGTAGCTATGAGAGGCTGTGAAGGGTTAGTGAACAGGAAGTTCTTGATTGGAGTGAGGTCGGCAGCGAGAGTCTGGTCGATAACTGCCTGAAGTGTGGTCTTTGTATCTGTCATATTCGAAAATTTACAACAACATATACATGGGAGAGGCGCATTTCTTACGGGTAAAAATCAAATTTTTCCTTCAGCAATGTCCCTAATAAGGTCTCGGCCCCTTTCAACGCATTGGATAAGAGGAATCTCGTCGTAAAAGATCTTCCCGAAAACATCTTCATTGGACAGCTCTCCCTGCTTAGCGTCGATCAAATCGATAAGTCTGCGACGTCCTTTCTTGTACTCCTCCTCGGGAATGAGACCCTGCTTGAAACGTTTCTTGAGAAGGCTCTTCACTTTTCTGAGCACCTCTATCTCTTCAAGGATGGGACGGTTCAGTTCCTTCTCCCTTTCCCGGACCTCCTTCTCCTCTTTCTGGTAGCGCTCGTACTTAGCGCAGAGCGTGCCCCTGAGGGAGTCTGCGATGCGGTAGTCACAGTACAGCCCCTCTAGGTGCTCCCATGCTTTTTGGATGCAATCGGGTGTAGCTACCGCCTCGTCACCCACCATCCGAGTCAGGGAGAGGCTCGGCTGGTGATATAGCAGCCTCCTGGAGACGGCGATATCCCGCCCCGTCGTGATGGCGGCAGGAGCGCTCATTCGTACCTCGATATGCTGTGGGTCAAAAAGGACCATAGCCCTTATGTGCTCTCCCTGGATGTCCATGGAGATCTCGTCGCCGGAGCGGAAAGGGGTGGGGACCTCGTTCCTGACACACCGGCAGCGGATATCGGTAAGCATGATGTCACGCACTATTTGGGCCCGCATGATGTCAATGCCGGGCTCCGCTTGGAGGAGAAAATCTATATTCGTTATTGTCGGTCTCACGCCTATATATACCGACAAGCCCCGGCTTTCTTATGCCGGGGCTTGAATAATCTTTCGGAAAAAGTTTAGGCGAGATCCGGGAACCGCATCGCGTCCTCGGGGAGAGAGTACTCGAGCGTCCCTTTGTCTCGGAGCTCCATGAGGAGCCGCCCCATGATATTGGGCCCTCTCCAGGTCTTCCCATCCTCACTCAGCTTCGCGCTGTACGCTCCGGCAGGGCGCTTGGGGTTCGGCTGCTGCTCCACGATGAACATTCCCTTCGAGCGTTCCAGTTCCTTCCTGAACGCTTCGCTCTGGGAGTACTTCTGCATGAGGCAGAATTTCATGGCGTCAATGAAGATACGGCCCCAGTCCTCACGTACAGAACCGACTTTCTCCTGGTGACGGGCCATCATCTTGATGGGCTGGCCCTTCTTAGAGTATATGACCTTACGGGACTCCTCGTCGGTGAACTTGATCACCTGGAAGAGCTTCTCCGTACAGTCGAAGGTAACCCCGTCCACTACGATAGGGGTCCTTGCGAAGTTACTCATCAGGCCCCACTCCCCGTCAACCTTGAGAAAGGAGACGGTCTTATCGGCAGGGTACTCCTGGATGCCGTACCACTCGGGGTAGTACTCTTGAATAAATCCTTCCAGGCGCATACTAGAACTCTTTGATTACTTTCTGGGAGCCCTCGATGAGCTGATGACCCTTGGGGTCCAGCTCGACCTTCTCGATACGTTTGATGCGAACCATCCTGTCGTCCAGTACGGCCATGTTCTTCTCAGCCTCGGGCTTCTGCCAGCTGTAGGGCCACTCCATGAGCTCTACACCTAAGCTGCAGAGGAACTCACTGACGGCCTTCTCACCTGCCACAGTAGCCTTGTCAATCATCTTCTTCACCGGGAGGTTCTGTCCTGTAAGTCGGTTCGCGAGGTACTTACGGAAAGGGATGCCTTCCACCTTGACTTCGTCGGGGATGCTCTCTCCAAGCATCGCTTCCGCGCGGCTGATGATGGATGCTTCGACAGGGACTCCTTTGAGGAGGGAGAGGCAGTTCTTATCCGTACGATCAGGGATCTCCACTGTGTATACATAGAAGTCCTTGTTCTCGGGGCGGTGCTTGTTGAAGGCGTAGTGGGCTGCTGTTGCGTACTTCTGGGTGACGTAGACACCCCATCCGAACTTCACCTTGCCGTCACCCTCAAGGGCGTGGTCGAGGCTGAAACGGTCGAAAGGCTCGGCTGATGATCCGTGATAGAATTCCATAGGCTATACGTTTAGTGTCATACAAATATAATAATAATCCCGCACAATCACACGTTCCGGTTAAAGGGCTCCGCCCAGTGATCCCAGCGCTCGAGCGGGCGGAAGAACAGCCCGTCAAGGTGAAGATCGTGAAGTGTCTGCGCAGCGGAGACGGCCTCCCCAATTTGCCCGGCCACCCGGTCCACCTCCTCCGGCTTAAACGAGAAAGTCAGCTTCCCGTCCGGAGGAAGGAGGATCTCTACCTTCAGGTGGTCACAGTACTCGCTGACACTATAATGTACTCCCAGCTCATTGAGCCTTTCTTTAAGAACCCGTGATGCAAAGGTAGAGGCGAGCTCCTCCCGCTCGATCCGAAGAGCCCGGTCCGCTACCATCCGTTCGGCTTCCGGGAGGAGGGAATCGACGAAACGGACTAGCCTGACGAGTGAGGCTCCCAACAGGGAGACGCGGGTGCTGCCGGTCCGGCCCGTGAAGAGTGTCTCTCCGCTGCTGTCCACTGCCGCTAAGATACGGCAGTGCGACAGGCTAAGAAGGAACCCCTTCTTGTCCACCACGTAGGGAAGACCGCCCTCGTCAAGAGCCAGCCGCAGCCTGTCCGTGTTCATGGAGATGTCATGGTCGAGCCCGAGCTCGGAGTGGACGACCCAGGAGCCCGCCAGGTAGATGAAAAGCTCATCCGGGATGGTCTCCTTGGATGTCCAATGATGCCAGGCGATCCTTCGGAGGACCTTCTCGTCCATCACAAGATTAAGAAGAGCGTTCTCTTTATCAGTCATCGTTCTCCCCCTCCCACAGTGCGCTCTCGTATGGCTTGAATTCGATAATCGGGCAGCTTTCCCCGGACTGCTCGTCCACGAACATCTCCAGGCAACCCATACGCAGCGACAGGTCGGCTGCGAACTCCGACACGTCGTCCCTTTTCAGAAGGTCCTGAAACCCATACGGGATGTCAAAATAACGCTTATCCCAGAAGGGAGCGTCCGGCTCGTGGAAGATAAGACGGATGGTGTCTGCGGCCCCGGGAGCGGAGTCAGCGATTTCATATCCCACATAGCTTGCGGGCAGTTCTCCGTGAAAATAATCCTGAAGCCAGACGCCGGCCGCCTCGTACCTAATGGAACGGACCTTACGCTCCTGGTAGCCTTTCAGCAGTGCCTTCTTGCCAACGTCCTTGACCCTGGGGATGCACCTGTCAAGGTCGAGCATCATACGGGCTAGCTCGTCCGGGTCACCCTGGGCTTCGAGGAAAAGATGGCCGCAGTCATGGAAGCGGCGCCCCTTGAAATGCGGGGAGAGAATAAGGGCGGAAGAACCGTCCTTGTAATGTTTGGTGCGATATAAGAAGGAGATATGCTCAAGGTCTACCCAGGTGTGAGCTCCGGGCTTGCTGAATGCCGACTCGGGTACGCCGGCCCCAAGAAGGCAGACGCGGAATGCACTCTCCGTCACGGGCTTTCCGTTGCGGCGGGGTGCCCACTCATGCCAGCTGCTCACGACCCCGAGCCACCAGCAGTCCCGCTCCCCCCATTCGCACTGAGGGTGCAGTCGCAGTACCTGGAGGATGGATTCTTCGACATTGTTACAGATTGTTTCGGAAAAACTGCTCATATACATTCTATTCTTGTCATATTCTTATACCGCGAATAATCGTATTTCTTACGCCAGTACCTGAAGAAATTTTTCGCCGGCGTAAGAGTATATACTTAAAAAGCAACCCTTTCTAATGCGCTACAATGAAACAAAGACTATCGCGTTCATCCGCCACAAGGTGGATATCATCCTTAATAATGGCCCCCTGGATGAACTGGATTCAGATCCAGCCATCTGTTTTTATAGGTTGATGGACATCTTTTGCGTGGAAGGGCCCCGGGATAGGAGTGAGGTCTCCGGCTACCGCGTCGTGACCGAGCTGGTACGCCGCGGGGCGGCGACCATGGCGGAGAACAAGCGTGGAGTCAGTCTACGGATGCCTCATACAGAGTGGTTATTACGGTACGTGTCCGGACATCCGCGAGAGTTATGGATGATAGTGCCGGAGAGAGAATGGGATTACCCGTTCAACGAGCCGTATAATATCGGACAACTGATCGCGGTGGACCGCTTCATGCCGGAGTTGGTCCGCCAGGCGGATATCCTATCGATGCTGGTCCGCATCCGGCTGGCAGTGAAGGAGGGCGTCGCCCCGGGCTCTTCCCGTTAGAGATACTGGGCAAGACGCACCCGCACCTTCGGGGACGATAGCTTGTGGATGGCCTTCATCCTCAGCTGACGCACTCTCTCGCGCGTGAGTCTCATCCCTTCGCCGATCTCCTCAAGGGAGCGGGCCGGGCAGCCGAGGCCAAAGCTGAGGATAAGCACCTGGCGTTCCCTCTCGTTGAGGACGGCCATCACGCTGGCGAGGTCTTCGCGTAAGGACTCCTGCTCGAGCTCCCCGTCGGCGCTGGGAGACTCTTGGTCGGGAATGATATTCATGAGGGTCTCAGTCTGGTCCTCTCCAAAAGGGTAGTCCAGCGAGAGTGTCTGGACATCTCCCATCAGGGTGTCCCCGAGCTTCTCCCGAGTGAGGTCAACGAGCTTAGCGAGCTCTTCATCGGAGGGCTCCCGCTCGTTCTCCTGCATGAACTCTGCGCGGACGCGGCTGATCTTGGTGAGGGCGCCTACCTGGTTGAGAGGGAGCCGGATGAGACGTCCCTGCTCGGAGAGGGCCTGAAGGATCTGCTGACGGATCCACCATACTGCATAGGAAATGAATTTGAACCCACGGGTCGGGTCGAACTTGAGGGCGGCTTTCATCAGGCCGATATTGCCTTCGTTCACCAGGTCCATCAGCTCCATTCCGCGACCCTGGTACTGCTTGGCAACGGAGAACACGAAGCGCAGGTTCGCTTCCACCAGGCACCGGTAGGCATCATCGTCACCTTCCTGGATGCGGATGGCCAGTTCGGTCTCCTCTTCGGGGGTAATCGTTTCCAGTCGGTTGATATCGCGGAGGTAGTCTTCGGCGGCCTTGGTACGGACCGTTAGTGAAGGGGTAATTTTCAATTGTCTCATGGTCGTTTCTTATTGTTTACACAGATACATACTTGGGAAGAATGGATTTCTTTCGGAAAAAAGTTGAAGAAATTTTCCTCCTTGCGTGTGCGTAGCGCATGCGCTACCTATTCATACAAGATACGGCCATTGCGCTCGTTTTTTCGGATCAAATAATTGTAGGGAGAGCGAAAGAAAGTATGTCCCCCGAAGTATATGTCTTTGGTTATTCCTGAAAGTAGCAGGGGTTTCTGAAAAAAAAAGTGAAATTATTCCGTAAGAAATGACAACGCTTCGAGTATAGATTCACGAAGCCTGACAAAACAGACTTACCACAGCTGAACATGAAACGAAATAAACCTCCTCCCAGAGGACTTTTCTGGGGCCTGAAAGTTTTTTCACAAAGACGAGAAACTTTTTCACGAGTGGCACGTATATATTCCTGCCTCTGATTGGTAAGGGTGCCTTTCAGATAGAGAGTAGCCGGAGAACTTCTCCGGTGACGCCAACCGAGCTGCGGAACCAGCCGCGGTGGAGCATAACCCGCTGATACAAAACAGAAAACCAAAACTATTATGAATAACACTGCTGCCGCGCACATCGCGCACCCCACTTTTACCGTAGTCTCGAAGGAGACTGAACCTAACGAGACTCTCAACTGCCTCAGCCGTATCGCCTCTGGCGAGCGAGTGATTGACGTTTACCGGAGCCGGACCCTCTCCTGGGAGAAGTATGCTACTCCCGAGAAGGTTGAGGAAGCCGTTTCCGACCCCACCTTCCAGGGGTATACCAGGCTGATTGTAGCCATATCCTAAATATATGAGAAGAAGAAAACAACACTCCTTTGATGCCGAGGCGGCGTTGAAGGCCGCCACACTGACCGTCATTGCCCTTTTATCCTCCTGGAAGTGTCACCTCCAGGAGACTGACCGTGATGAGGTCATCGCCGAGTCTGTCGCGAAAGCGTGGAGACGCCGGGATACCTATAACCCGGAGAAAGCCTCGCTGAGGACCTGGGTCGCTCAGATTGCGAGGAACACCCTACTGGACTTTCTCAGGAGGACAAAGGGTCCCGGTAATGACTCTACACCGAGCGTGCCCGGTGACGACGGACGCTGCACGGAACCAGCGGATTCCGACATTATCGGGAGCGAAACGCTCGAAAGGATTCAAGGGGCGATCGATTCGCTTCCTGAGTCCTACAGTCAGGTAATCACCCTCTTGTCGGAGGGAAAGGCCTGTGCTGAGATAGCCGAGATCCTCGGCTGCTCACAGAATGCTGCAGCCATTCGCTGCACCAGGGCCCGGAAAGCCCTGATGAAAAAACTTAGCGAGGAGGCGTAAGAAATCGCGTTCCATCAGGTATAGGATGATAGAAAACAAGAAAAGTATATGAGACCTAAGAGAGAGAACTGTCTTTTTGAAGAGAAGAGCTTCCTTTCGGAGCCTAATACGACCTTGACCCAGGCCGCCTGCCTGAACCGCATCTATCGAAAGGTGAACATGGCGGGCCTAGCCGAAGGGGCGCTTGAGGAGTTACACTCAGACCTTGATTATGTCTGCAAGCGCTATCATATCGATGACCAGAGCGCTATCCTTCTTGCGGGCATCCTTGAGAAGTCCGCTACAAATAGTCTGATGGACGACGAGGACCTCGCTAACTATGTTGGCTGCACGAACATCGAGTTCATCCGTTATCACGCGAGGTTGCGTGATATGGAGAAGGCAGGAATCATCATCATCTGCGGGGGACGCGGCGGACGCCGCTGCTACCGCGTGACACCGGAGGCGCTGAAGGCCGTTGAGTGTGACGGCGAATTTGAACCGGTCAAGATGAGCGGCCTTACTGCGGATGAGTTCTTCATCCGTCTCCGTCGGTGCTTCGCCTCTTTCCGTAATGACTCCATCGATGCAGACCGCCTCGTTGAGGAGCTTGACAGCTTGGTCAACTATAATGACCATCTCTCCTTCTGCCGCAAGGTGAAGGAATCGGCGCTCTATGGGGATTGTTCGGACACGGAGCGTAGAATGTTCTTCTATATGTGTCATCGCTATGTGACTCACGGAAACAAGTCGATTGAGATTGACATCCTCACGAACCTTACAGCTATCATGGAGGACGACGAGTTCCTCAAAAGACGTATCGCCAATAGGAGTATGCCCTTCCAACGTGCGGGACTGGTGACATTCGCCCTCGACGAGGGTTTTGTCGATACGAACTCACTAGCCCTGTCCGACGAGGTGAAGGAGACCTTCTTCGCTGACGTTGAGCTGGCTCCAGAGGAGACGGTTAAGCATAAGGATATCATCAGCTCTGGCTCCATCCAGGCAAAGGAGCTGTTCTTCAATAAGGCCGAAGGGGCCTAGGTAGAGCGCCTCGAAAGCCTTTTGGAGGCGGAGAACTTCAAGATGGTTCAAGAGCGCCTGCAGTCCTCGGGCATGCGCCGTGGCTTCAATGCCATCTTCTACGGTGCCCCCGGAACGGGTAAGACGGCGAGCGTGTATGAGCTTGCCCGTCGTAGTGGACGCGACATCTTCCGCGTGGACATGACCAAGCTCAAGAGCAAGTGGGTCGGAGAGAGTGAGAAGTCTGTGCGCGGCGTATTCAGAATGTACCGTTCGCTCTGCAAGAGCAGCGAAAAGGCGCCCATCCTCCTTTTCAATGAGGCTGACGCTATCTTCTCCAAACGCATCGAGAACGTCGAGCAGAGCGTGGACCAGATGAACAACGCCATTCAGAATATCATCCTCGAGGAAATGGAGTCCATCGACGGTATCCTTATCGCTACGACGAACCTCTTGACGAACCTCGACCCTGCTTTCGAGCGCCGTTTCATCTTCAAGGTGGAGTTCAAGCTCCCCGAGACGGACTCTCGTGCCAAGATATGGAAGTCCATGATTCCTGATATCTCAGAGGAAGAGGCTGTGGTCCTCGCTGAGAAATACAACTTCTCTGGCGGTAACATCGAGAACATCGCCCGCAAGAGCACGGTCGAGTACGTCCTCTCCGGCAATCATCCTACTCTGTCCTCTCTGGAGACCTACTGCCAGGAGGAGATTCTCAAGCGCAAGGAAAAGCGAAACAAAATTGGATTCTAGAAGGCGTAAGATTCTCCTTCGTGAGGAGTATATATAGCAAACGACAAAAAGACAATGGCAAATATCAACGTTAACACCACCGAGCTCCAGCAGCTCCTCGATATCATTCCGTCCGACCACAACATCATGCTGGTCGGGAAGCACGGCATCGGTAAGTCCGAAATCCTCACCGAGTACTACTCCGCCAAGGGCATGAGGGTAGTACCTCTTTTCCTTGGTCAGATGTCCGACCCGGGAGACCTCATCGGCATCCCCAACAAGAACGAGGAGACCGGCAAGACGGACTTCATGCCCCCTTACTGGTTCCCTCTGGACGGGAAGCCTATCGTCCTCTTCCTTGACGAGCTCAACCGCGCACGTCCGGAGATACTTCAGACTATCATGGACCTTGCGCTCAACCGCACGCTTGCCGGGCGTAAGCTTCCGGAAGGGAGCCGTATCATCAGCGCGGTGAATGCTGGTGACCAATACCAGCTCACGGACCTCGACCCTGCCCTTGTGAGCCGCTTCAATATCGTTAACTTCCGCCCTACAGTGCAGGAATGGCTCCTTTGGGCGAAGAAAGCTGGGGTGGACCCCCGCGTAACGAGCTTCATTGAAGAGAACCAGATATGGCTGGACAAGGATCCTGACGCGAAGGAAGGGGCGGACACGGGCCTTGACAAGACGCCTGATCGTCGCGGCTGGAAGAGAGTCTCGGATATCCTTAAGGCCTCCGGCGAGATGACCCCTCTGGTGACCAAGGCCATCTCGGCAGTGGTGGGAGCGAAAGCCTCGAGCGCCCTCGTCTCCAACGTGTCCAGCCATAAGATTGTCTCGGGACGCGAGGTGCTTATGGACTTCCCTAAGGTGAAGGAGAAGCTCGATGGCTACGAGCTGCACCAGCTCTCTGTGGTCAATGACGGTATCTATCGCTTCCTGGAGGTAGAGAAGGTTCCTGCTAAGGACCTTGAGAAGGCCAAGAAGAACCTTGAGGACTACTTCGGCTTCCTTGCGAAGGAGAAGAAGGAAGCAGCAGCCCACTTTGCGAACCTCTTCGTTCAGAAGACCTATCCCAATGCGGTTGGTTTTATTGCCCGCGAGTGTCAGGTCCTCACGATGATGTTCATCTCCTATGTCAAAAGTATCAAGTAAATGCGAGACCGTATAACCACCATCATTCAGCACTGGTTCATTCAGGAGCCAGCTCTCTTTCAGGTCGTCTGTACGCATGACCTCGAGGTTAACACGCAGATGGCCTGTCCCATCCGCAGCGGACGCCGCCGCATCGAGTATAACCCCGACTATCTGGCCGAGATGACCGATGAGGGGCTGGAGGAGGCACTGCGCACGGAGGCGGTTCGTATCCTTCTCAAGCATCCCTACGAGCGTAAGCCGGACGGATGCAGCCAGCAGGCTATCGCCCTGGGCTCCAATGTCGTGGTGGGGGACAACTATCAGTACACCTCCTTCCGCATCGAGAAGCCCGCGGACTTCGAACTGCCGACAGGAATGGCCTACGAGTGGTACTCCCGTAAGATACAAGAGCAGCTCCCTCAGGGTGAAGGGGCCGGGCAGGATGCTGGCGATAACGGAGATTCTCAGACATCGAGGGCAGCGGAACGCAGTCGTGACCTCTCCGAGCTCTGGGACGAGGACGAGCTCACCGTCGCTCTTATCAACGGGGTCATTGAGGGGTGCACATCCTGGGGCTCACTTGCAGGAGCCTTCGCCGAGAAGCTCAAGGCCTCTACCCGTGCGAAGATTAACTGGAGGAACGTGTTCAGCGGCTTCCGCGCAAGTATCCTCTCCTCCAAGCGCAAGCTTACCCGCATGCGTCCCAACCGCCGCACGGGCTTCGAGAACATGGGCTCCATCCGCCGTTTCGACACAAGGCTCCTCGTGGCGGTTGACGTGAGCGGGTCCATCTCATCGGAGAGCCTCTCGTACTTCTACGGGGTCATCAACAGCGCTTTCCGCTACGGCTTCGAATCGGTGGATGTCATTCAGTTCGACTGCGGGGTAAGGGTTGTTCAGAACCTCAAGAAGGTAATGAGAGATGTGGCTGTCATCGGCCGTGGGGGGACCTCTTTCCAAGAGCCCATCGAGTACGCCCATGAAAACGGCTACGACGGACTCCTCATCCTCACGGACGGCTATGCCCCGGAGCCCTGGCTTCCGGAGAACATGCGCTGCAAGATTATCTGGGTGTGCCAGGACAGCAGCTGCTATGAACGTCACCACCACTGGATGGAGAAGTCCGGGCGCGTTTGTACCATAGAACTCAGTTAGCCTATGAAGAAGATTCAGGAAATGACCGAGGAGGAGATCCTCAATAGCGCAGCCAGTGGCATACACGATTATCTCATGAACATCCGTCCCCACGGGGAGTTCGTCCTCGAGATGGCCGTCAGGGCCCAGATAGCTCAGCTTAAGCAGCACTACCGCTGGAGCCTTGGACTCGGCGGACGGGACCGTCTTTCCCAGCGGCAGCTCCAGGAGCTGGAGCAGCTCATCGCCCATCTCGAACCGAAAATGGCCGAGCTTGCCCGTGCCGTCCAGCTCCACTACAACCAGGAACAGACCGTCTGGAGGATCCATGACACCTCTGCGAAGGCCCAGATAGAGAAAGCCTTCCGGGATGTCGGCATCAAGGTCTCTGTCGACGGGCAGCGCTATAGAGCGAGGGTACTGGCATACCTCGGAAGTCACACGCTCCGCTTCTACGTGGGCTTCAAGGCCCTGGAGAAAGAAGAAGATGTGCTGGAAGGAGTCGTTCAGGCAGTCCTTGATATGAGGGATGCTCTTGCGCGTTTGGGAAAAGATGTAAAAGTAAGCAAGTAGCCATGCGCCTTTTCAACAAAAGAAAGCCATTTCCCCTCACCGATGAGGAGGTCATCCGTGAGGCGCTTAAAACCGTTACGGAATATGCCAATCGCCACCCCGGCGACGAGTTCAACATTAATGCCTGCACGGATGCAGTGATGGCCTCCGTTACGGAGATCTGGATGAAAGCCCGGGGATATACTTCCGCAAGAGCCCTGAAGTGGGAAGATCAGGACGAGTGCAGCCAGCTCGTCAGTCGGATTCGTATGGACCTGCGGGCTAGAGCCTATATCAGAGCCACCGAGTGTCTTAAGAATCGGAAGATACAGAAAATCAACATGTCAACAGCGGAAGCGTTGATAGCGTACGAACTGCGCCAGAGAGGACTCAAGTTCTTCTTTGAATGGCAAAAGCTTCGAGTAAAGGTATCTATCAAGCTGGATTGTGGTAGTGCTATGACCTTTATCGTCAAGTACAAGGATATTCGCGAAGGAAAGCTCCTGGATATCCTTGATACAATCATGGCCATTGTCACGCCCCTCAATCAGACGAAAGGCGACGTAACCGTATGGCCGCTCACCGGCACCTGTAAAACATGGAATGGTTGGAAATCATAGCGATGGTGGAGTATGATTGGGCTTTCTTACAGGCTTATTCATAATAGGCAAAGGAAGAATTCAAAAATTATCACGTTTGACCCGTAAGAACTGAGTAGTTTATCAGTATAGATTGTAGAGCAACACAGTTATACCATGAAAAACGAAGAACAGTTATCTACGAAAACGCTTATTAGAAACGCTGTATCTGCTTTCAGAAACGGATATATCGGAGCGGAGCAGGCCTCGTCCGCCATTGATTTTGCTGCAAAGCTTGGTGATACGGAGGCGCAGGCTCTCATAGAGAAGTGCCGCAAAGAGGGTGCCGAGGTTGTATTAAACGAGTGGGAGGGCTAGGATATGGCGATGTGTCTTCAAATGATTCAAATGCCCCCTGTGGCTTTTATGCAGTTTGACCCTGCTGAAGTGGTCAATCCCTCCGACCTCTCGGAGGCTCTGAGGTGGAACTGCTCTAAGACGGACGCTCTTTCCCGTTTGTGGCTGAGTTATAGCCGTTATGTTTTCTCGAATGCAGACCCATACATGGTAGCTAATGAGGGTGCAGAAGCAATCATCGATTATGTGGAAGGAATGGGAGAACTGGGACAAGTGAGCGTAAGTCGTCTCTCGGAAGGCGATTATGAGTTGAGGCTCGGTAGGGCAAGCCTGTATCTATCTGAGACGGAAGAGGGGGACGTGTTTCTCTATTTCTACTCACCTCTTAAGAAATCCAATCGCAGGGAAGAGTGCCGTCTGGACTTGACGGAATGTGGCAGCGACGACGCTGCATGCTTCATTGCAACGGTTTTCGAGGCTTATGGCAGTATAGTGGACTATTATTACAATAACAAGGTAGCATGAAAAGAATCATTCTTATCGTAACCGCCCTCCTAATGGCGGTGTCGGTGCTGGCCCAAGGGACGCAGTTCCGCAAGAAACTCAGGGAGATTAGGCGTGAGGGATGGGAGCTCTACGGGGCCTCCAGAACGATGAAGGACGCGCTCCGCAGTCACTACGAGGCGCTCGGGAAGTCCGGCACCTTCGAGGTGTCCGGCTCAGCTACGGGAACGCGTTCGGAGAGCATCGGTCAGCAGGTGGCCTGGAACAACGCCTGCATCAATTACGTTCAGCAGGCTGGCAGCTTCCTTCGTGGTCGTATCGATACGGATGTCCACGCCGGCGGAGGCGAGAGCGGCGAGTTCTCGAACTTCTACTCGGCTTATGAGACCCTTCTCCAGAAGGAGATCCGCGGGGAGATGAGACCCTCATATACCCTTGTTCGCCATCGCCCGGACGGGAGCTGCGAGGTCATGGCTTTCTTCATCGTAGATGAGGATGCGGCTATGAAAGCCCGTATCAAGGCCATGGAGCTGGCCGCAGAGGAATCCGAGGCCGCACAAAGAATTGCCTCGCGCATTCGGGAGTTTGTGAAGGAGGGTTTTGGTGAATAGGCTGTTATCCATAGTGTTTGTTTTGGTCATCTCCGTCACCCTGCATGCGCAGGGGGGCGGGGATTCCCGTAGTGCTTTCCTTCGGAGGAGTAACGAAGCCACTAAGGAGTATCATTTCCGGATGGCACAGGAGCGCGGATCGTTCCTCCGGCGTGCCTGGAAGGTCTCGAACGAATCCGCTCCCGTAGAGGACCCGTTCCGTCGGAAGGTTGACGCAGGTCAGCCTGGCCATCCCGTGGTTGTCCCGGTGAATACTCCAGTCGATGAAGAAAGCCTGTCCGGGGTGGGGCTCGTCTTACCATTCTACGGTTCTGCTTATAGGTTCAGAGCAGCTTTTCCGGTGGGGATGACGCTCCCGTCCGTTTCGGAGGGCGATGTGGCCGATGCGTGGGAGAGCCTTTCAGAGGGTGCCAGCCATCTACTTGAAGACTGCCTTTCCATCCGGAGCCGGGAGAGGCTGGGGGACTGGGCTTATCTGCAGCTGGTTGATTCCCTGTCAGTGAAGGTGTTTCCCTTCTCCCAGAACGAGCGGGAACTCCTTTTGGGATTCCTTCTTGGCAAATCAGGCTACAAGGTGCGCTTCGGACGGAATGAAGGGGGGCTTACCTGCCTCTATGGAACAGAGCAGGTCATCTACGGGAAGCCCTACTTCTTTAAGGACGAGATCCATTACTATCGGCACAGGGAAGGGGAGGGCTCTCTCTCCCTCAGTGACGGGGTTCCTGAAGGGGATAGGGCACTTGATCTGCGTCTGGCTGATGCTCCGGCAATAAGTGGAGGTTCGGTGCATGAACGCAGGATTGAAGTTGGCGATATCAGTTTTGATTATCGTATTTCCCAGAGGCTGCTGGATTTCTATGCCGGCTATCCGCACACGGAGATGTACGTCAAGGCCGGTGCCCCGGTAAGTGCGTCTATCCGCGAGAGTGTCTACCCTGCACTCCAATCGGCAGTCGATGGGCTGGGGGAGGCAGATGCCACAAGAGTCATCCTACGTTTTGTCCAGAGGCTGATGGAGCATCGGAGTGACGATGAGCGATGGGGCTACGAGAAGTGGAACTTCCCCGAGGAGTCCATCTTCTATCGCTGCGGGGACTGCGATGACCATGCCATCCTTTTCGCAAGGCTTGTCCGTGACATCCTGGGGCTGGAGGTAGTGCTAGTCAGCTGCGAGGTGAACGGATCCCCTCACGCCACGACGGCTGTGCGCTTTACAGAGCCGCTCGAAGGTGGGGACTGGATCTTGTACGGGGGGGAGCGTTACTACTGCTGCGAGCCTTCGTCAACGGCGGCAGATGTGGGGGAAAGATGCTGGGAGAGCTATGTGGTGAAACGTGTTGACAAGGTGGAATGACGAAGCGGTAGGGAAGATGTAGGAATAATACCATTCAATCCTACCTGGGCATTATGGAGAATCCTTTTTTTTCGTAAATTTGCTAGAGCTAACCACTATTACTGATCTATGATTCCATCATTTTTCGCCCTGTTGAGCAAAGCTGGAATAGCGTGTGCAGCGGATACGTACAAATCGATTTATCGTCTGCACGAAAAGCTTCCCGTTGCTATTGCGGTCAATCCTGCCTCACCTGTGCCGTGGGAGAGTATCATTAAACGATATCAGGAGCAGCTTGAACCAACACCTCAGGCATTCTTTGTGAACTACGCCAATGAGTTTGATCTTTTCTTGTCAACCCTTGAGACGGAGGAATCGTGGAAAGGTCTTTCCGAGGATGAATCAAACATCATCTTCTTAGGATATGGAGAGGATGACATCTTCCCTTCCGTGTATAATGTCTATGTCCAGATTGATGAGAATGGAATGATGGGACTCTCCGAGGGAGAAGTCAGGCAGGTGACGCTTGAAGAGCCCGTCTTAATCCACATGCTGGGGGATTTCGAATACGTGTCGCCCCTGCTATTCGGCCGCAATGAGAGGGTTCGGGATTTCTTATGTGAGGGTTTCCGTCCAGTGTGGAATGGCTATGTGGAGAGGGTCGCCGAGCTGGTCGAAGGGAAGTCCTTTGAGAAGGACCTCGTTAGCAGGTTGAGGGACTATGATTGCACCGACGATATATGTGGGCGGGTGGATTCTGCGACGGGTAAGACCTATGATGATATGACACTTGGCATCTCTACTTTCAGCGTGGAGGACTTGGTGTCTACAGTCGAAGCAGTCGTGGACGCAAACGCGAGATTCAGCCATCTGATGTCCGGCGCCCCTGGCAGGCCGGGAGGAACGAAGGAAATAGCCGTCATAACCATCCCGGAAGGCATCTCATGGATCAAGCATAGTCACGAAGAAAGGAGGAAATAGGTATGACATCAGTAGTTGGTATCTTAAACAAACGCGGTCTGGCTATAGCCGCTGACAGCGCGGTCACGAGGACAAGAAATAATAGCGGGAGGCCGGAGGAGAAAGTGACGAAAAACGGAAACAAGATGATCCGCATGAGCAACGATGATCCTATCGCTGTCATGATCACTGGAAGTGCAGATTTCCTGGGGGTGCCGTGGGATGTCATCGTCAGGCGTTTCAGGCAGCGTAGGGGGGAAGAAAATAAGCATTATCCGACAGTAGAAGCCTGTGTGACCGATTTTTTCGACTATGTCGCTTCGAATGATACGCTCTGGAACGATGTGCAGTGTAATTCATACCTATGTTCATTAGCCTCCTGGCTCTTTAATAAGGCGATGTTGGAGATCTCATTTGAGAACGATAGGAATGATGATTTCACGATGGAGTATCCGGAGGAGTTCGTACAAGCTTTTACTAGTATACTCTCGCGTATTGCCAAAGAAAAACTGTCTGGCCTTGGAAGCCCACATTTTAAAGGCTATTCTCTTGATGAGTTTAGGCGTGATGCCGCGGAAACACTTGATGACTTCTTCTTACGGTATACGGATAGCCTTGATTTGGGTGCTTTCCCCGAGACCTTTCCCGAGAAGGTGCTGAAAGCTATCCGTCCCACCTTCGAGGCCGCCCTGCTGGCAGTTATGGGATCAAAAATGGAAAATGATAAGTCTTCCCAGCTGGTCTTTACCGGCTATGGAGTAGAACAGGAGTATCCTTCACTGGTGTCAGCCGTTGTTTGCAAAGGATATGCGCATCGGGTAAATTACTCCATTGCGCCAGAAGACATTGTCGACATCACAGAAGATAGGCCGGTAGCAATCTGCCCGTTTGCGCAGGATGATGTAATGAGGGCGATTCTTAAGGGGATGCACTTTGATTGGTCAGAAAAGGCATTTGAAGAGCTAGATCAGATGACTGCGGGGGGGCTGGATTCTGTTGTCTATAGTATGGTCCCTGAAGAAGAAGCAGGTTATCTATATGAGAATCTGTTTTCTGTAAATGTAGAGGATCTCAAGAATGCTTTTTATTGGGAGGGTGGTCAATTGTTTAAAGAAAACGAACATAAATGGGAACGAGGCTTGGAACGTTATAACCCTGAAGACCTGGCTGTTATTGCGGACAGTTTCATTGACCTAACCGGCCTTCACCGAGCTCTGACTTTCCAGAAAGAGGGGGTCGGAGGAATAGTCGATCTTGCTGTCATTACTAAAGACGAAGGCTTTAAGTGGCTCCGTCGCAAGGGCTGGTATCATAGAGACAACCATGGAAAGGATGGCTCTAGGGGGATTTAATGGAAATAGTTAAACGCATATAGATTATGGCTACTGTGAAACAACATGGACCCGCTAATTTGGGCCAGGCAATCGATGATTACTATGAGTATAATCCATCTACACTGATGCCTCTTCTCCTGCTGTCCTTGGCTGCTCAGGGAAAGCTGGAGGTTGGAAACGAGTCAAAGCCTGGCGCGACTGTATTCGCGACGGTCAATATTCCGGAAGTAGAACAGTATGAATGGGTTAAACTCAATCCGGCCTTGAAACGCCGACTCAAAGAGCAGAAGGCTCTGGGAGCTACTGACATCGTTGTCTATGGGTTTATTCCTGACGAGCTGAAAAATATATACGACACCTTCCATCACTATGATACCGTGACGGTTGTCCAGGAGTACCATCACCGCATGGGAAGACTGGTACAGCATTCAAGTAACTCCGCCTCAGATAAGGCCCAGAGACAATATGCGATTCTTTGTCTGGCGGATGAGCTTCAGGTACCGCCGCTGAGTTGGTTCGATAACAACTTCTTGGATGTGGCCAACGAGATAATAACTCGGTCCGGAATCCAGCCGAAGCGTCCAAGACTCCATGTCGCGGAGACATTGCGTACGCTCCTTTGCTACTTCGGACATGGTGTAGTTTACAATCCATTCGCAGGCAGCGCTATCGCGGCAGCCATGGTTGGTGGAGGAAAGAACCTTTATGTTGACGGGGATGCGAATGACAAGCTTCTAGCCATAGCGAAACTCTTGTGCTATGGAACGGGGCAAGAAGGATGCCATGTCGAGAAACGCGATTCTACCAAGTGGATTCCGGGAGGAAAGGCTGATTACGTGCTCTCCACGTATCTGGGATACATAGATGGCAAGCCGGCGTTCGACTTTTGTCTGGGTCGCTGCCTGGATGAGTTCGAAGGGTCCGGTAAGTTCGCGGGAATTGTCTCGCCGAAGGACATCTTTGAAAGGCAAAGCGAGGAGATGAAGGAAGCCATCCGCCGTGACTGGGTGGACAGTATCGTTCTATTACCGTTCGGCGAAGTGGCGGTTCTCATTGATGCGGCTAAGGAGAGAGGAAGGAAGAAGCAGGTGCGCTTCTATAACCTGACTAACCCGCTGGTAAGGCGCAGACCGGTATTCTTCGTTATCGGGAACGATAAGTATGCCTCCATCCTTAAACTGTCAGATGTGAAAAGACCGGGCTTCCTGAAGTCCCTGGTTACTCCTACGATTGATCAGCAGGAGGGCTGCAAACTGATTAAGCTGGGCGATCTCTTTGAGACTATGCCTAGACGCGCCTGGTCTCTTGAGAGAGAGAGAGAAGACAGCCGGGTGCTTGCTTATATTGACAGAAAGGATCCGTTTGATGCTTGGCAGCAAAACATCTGGATGCAGGGCATTCAGAAGCGTTCCATTGTCAGTCTTTTTGCTCCTGCATATAAACTGGAAGAGGACTGCCTCATCGTTAATGCGGCGGGAGAGCTAGAGCCACGTCTTTTTGATGCAGACTTTGGTAGTGCGTTTTTCCAAGATGGCTACGCTTTTAAGAAGAAGCCTTCGACGAGTAGGATTGATTTCGAATGGCTGATCCATGAACTCTGCAAGCCGTACGTTAGCCGTCAGCTTCATCCATACGGACAGGACGAGATGCTTCCAGAGACCTTTTCTGAGGAACAGGTCCTCTCGCTCACGCTGAATATCCCTATCGGCAGTGAGGAGGAAAAGGAGGAAGAATCCGCTGACAAACTTGAATCGGGAGAAGTTTTACTTGGTTCAGATAGAAACGAATACACCATCCACGGGTTCCTTGGGAATGGTAACTTCGGATATGCGTATAGTGCGAAGTCTCGCAACCTGGTTACGGGCGAAGAAAAGGAAGTCGTTATTAAGGAGTTCTATCCGCATAATGCCTATCATCGTATTGATGGGAAGGTCGTTCCTATTTGTGATGCCTCAGAAGAAGAATATGCAGCCGATAGGGAGAAATTCAAGAAAGAAGCGGAGATCATGTCAGTGCTCGGCAATATGCCGGACAGTCATATCGTCCCGGCCATCGGCTTCTTTGAATGCGAGCAGACCAATACGATGTATTACGTCATGCCTTTCTATAAGGACGGATCCTTTGATGATTTCCTCTGTGCGGGCGAACGCTTGACGGAGGATCTGGCGATACAGCATGTCGTCATTCCTCTTTGTAAGGCGTTGAATGCGAGCCAGCATCATAAGATTCTTCACCTTGACATCAAACCGGAGAATATCCTTATAGATGAGAACGGCGATGCCGCCCTTACTGATTACGGAACGGCAAAGGTCTATGATGAGATGAACCGCATTACGTTCCGCGGAGGAAAAACAAGTTGCAGTCGGTACGCGGCACCTGAGCTTGTCGAAGGGACGGTTTCTAAATACGACCCTCGTCCGGATATGTTCGGCATCGCGGGAACGATATATACAATTGTCACCAGAAGGTACCCTGATGCCATTTTCGAACTGGACCAGGACAAAGAGGATGATATGAGGGAGTTCCTGCAGCAAGAAGGATGCAGCAGGCAGTTTGCAGATGCACTCATACGTGGGTTGCAAGCCTCGCTGAGTGCCCGCCCCAAGAACGCACAGGCGTTCCTTAACCTCTTTCCGGGCTGTGAAGACATTAAGCTCTAAATCATGGTAGAAGGTTTCTGCATAGTGCTCGATTTCGACGGCACGGTAGTCAAGCACGCCTATCCGAAGGTGGGTGATGACATCGGTGCCGTTCCGGTATTGAAAAGGCTCGTTAATAATGGATGTCAGCTTGTCCTCAGTACGATGCGTAGTCATAATTCGGAGGGGGTAGATACGCTACAACCGGCGCTAAACTGGTTTGAAAAGCAAGGGGTCCCCCTTTATGGCGTGAACGAGAACCCGACCCAGAAAGAGTGGACAGCCTCCCCGAAGGTCTATGGCGATCTCTATATTGACGATGGAGCGCTAGGCGCGCCGTTGAAGGCAGATTTGGACGGCCGGGCATATATTGACTGGAACAAAGTAGCTGTACTACTGTATTATATGGGCCTCCTGACCAGCAATGATATTATAGAAATGGTCAGGGATGGTGAGGTACAAATAGAAATTGAAAACAGAACAAAGCAAAATGAATAAGACATATACACCTGCGCCGCAGGATACTAGTGGAATAACTCTTTCATCTGAGCTGCTTGCTCTTGCAGAGGCTATGGCCGAGAATGTCCATGAAGTGTGGGCGGATCGCCGTATTTCCGAAGGCTGGACTTTCGGGCCAGTTCGGGATGATACGAGGAAACAGACTCCCTGCCTGGTACCCTATGCTGATCTCCCGGAAATAGAGAAAGAGTATGATAGAAGTACAGCACTGGAAACCCTAAGGTTCATCGTTTCCAGGGGGTACGTGATTGAAAAACATTAATCTGAGGATCGAGGTTTGAGATGTTAGTTTTTCCCGGACAACTCTTTTCGGAATGCCAGGTATAGTTTTTTTACGTCCTCGCTTCGTTTTTCCTCGCGTACTTTCTTGCTGCTCAGTGAGCGCTCCACTTCGATGCACGCCTGGTGACACTCTTCGTCTCTTCCCAGAGAGTGCAGTATCCTTGCCCTGTTAAACTGTGTCAAGGAATAATCATATTGCGATCGCGGCTCATCATAGATGACGTTCAGAATGCGAATGCTGGTGTCGTAGCACTCGAGGGCCTCCTCAAGGCGCCCAAGTTTCCATAAGCTCATTCCTAGATTTCCATGCGAAGAAACCATGATCTCGTGATAGAGACCATAGGCGGGAAGCCATACCCGGTAGGCCTCACGTAAATAGTGTAGCGCCTCTTCCCATCGCTCCATTTCTCGGAAAATGCACCCGACATAATGGTAAGGGCGCCCCATTAGCGGGTGATCCTTACCGTAAAGCTGGGTTCCAAGCTCGACGGCCTTAAGGGCGAGTCTTACCTTTTCCTCATAGTCATCAGCCATCAGTGCCATGTCCCTGTAACCGTCTATTACATACGGGTGCAACTCTCCGTAGAGTTGTATGCCCAGATCCCTTGCTTGCTTCCAGACGTCGTAGGCTTTCTTAGCGCTTTCGTTGACCTTGTTCCTTACAAGATCCCAGTAATAGACATGTCCCATAGCCCTGAGAGCCTCAATCTGATCTACGACGTTGTGCTCACGCAGACTGATTTCCATACTCTTTTGGGCATATTGCAGAGATTCTTCTGCGCTCTTCCCGTCCTCAGGCCCGTTCACGTTAATTGCAAGGGTGCGATAGGCTTTCGCAGTGGCAAGCTCCGGGTGTTGGTTGATGAGGCTTTCGAATTGATTTAGGAAAAGTCTTTTGGAGTTGACCTTGTACAGTACCTTGCAGAGCCGGAGTAATATGGTATAAAACTCGGATGCTTTCTCGGGCTCATCAGGGCATACTTTGAGATAGTCCTCAAGGGCGACCTTGTCAGGCATGGCCTCAAAAAGGTGCCTCCAGTAGGTGGCAATCTCCACCTCATCGAACGCCATCGCGTGAACAAGGTACTGTCGCGTTGCAATATAATCATGCAGACGGTCCCATTCTTTCAACTTATCCAGCTGGAACGGCACTTCAAGCATGGCGGAGTCGCTCCATTGATTGTGTAAGCCGTCGGCTATGATGCTCCGGCACTCTCGCTCGTAAGCGGGAGTGTTCTCCAGATAACGATTCCAGACCGTGCTTGTGATGTAGCTGTGAGTGAACTCCAACTGACCGCTTTGGTTATTAAGATGCGTGGAGAAGCTACAGTAAAAGGCTGACCAGTCAAGCGGCTTGATTCCGGTCATACTGATGAGCTCCTGCTCCGAGAGACCGTTTCGGGAGACGGCCAGCAGGCCCAGCACCTTCTTTACAAGGCTTTTGCCATACTCGTTTTCGAACCGTGCGATGACCTTCTGGTAGAAGTCTGTTACAGACCCACTGTGAAGATAAACCCCAATCTGCTCATCCAGAGTGCCGTGGCGGCCGATGCAGATAATCTCATCGAGCAGTGTTTTCAGAACAAGCGTATTCTTGCACTGGGGATCCTCTATGATACGGCTTACCTGGTCCTCGCGTAGGCGCTTCCCGAAGTTTTTCGACAAGTACTCCTCCACCAGCTGGCCCCTCTGACTCTTATTAAGCTGTGTGAGCTCATAGACGGGATAGCTCTTGCTTTTGAATGCCTCCATTGTGGGGTCTTCCTTCAGTGTGGAGAAAACAAGTTTTATGTTTCTTGGGAAGAGAGGAAGCCAGTTAAGACGTTTAGCCTGCTCGAAATCGCTGATCTGGTTGATGGCATCAATCAGGAAGATAAGCATCTCGTCCCTTGTCGAGAAAACCTCCAGCAGGTGCTCCATCGCGTCCTTGTCCGTTCCGCTCACTGGGGCGATGCCGCACCGCTCAGTGAGCTCATCGGCGATATAGTTAAGGACGTTCGTATAGGACTGGTTACCTCCGTTACTCAGAAAATACGGGATGATGCTGAAGTGAGGGTTGTGCGCGTTCTCCTTCGCCCAGTTGGCCAGGAGAGCGGATTTACCCATCCCGGAATCGCCGGTCACGACAAGACGGCTCTCACTTGGGTTTTCGGCAAAGCGGTTCAGGAACTCAAAGTCGCTCTCCTTCTTGATATAGGTCATGCTCAGCCTCTGGATGAGTGATTGCTGAGCCATCCTCTCTTTCTGGTGGCCGGACAGGTTCTCATCGGGGAAGAACTCATCCAGCAGGCCGACAAAAGCCTTCTCAATCTGGCTTCCTAAGTCCTCCAGAGAGGTATAGCTGGAACAAGGGTAGCGACTGGCCTTGACGGCCTCCTTGAGGTGGTGGAGCATCACGGGGTTCTCCGGCTTGGTCTCCGGCTCTTTGATGTAGAAGAAGGCATGCATGTCCTCCTTGCGTTCAAGCACGCCGAACTGCATCTCCATCTCGGTGACACTCAGGTGGTTATCCAGGTACTGTGTCACGGCAGGGAAGCGCTCGGAGACGTCCCCTTTGATGTCCTTTGTCTCCGGTACCCAGCCGTAGCGGTTGCCGATGATACCGATGAAGAACGGGACGGAGTTCTCAATCTCACGAAAACAGATATCCACCACACGGCCCGATTTAGACTCCTCTTCAGTGATTCCCCAGCGCAGATCCAGCTCCGTCAACATGACCCCGCGTCTGGATGCAATCGCGCGGAGGGTCGGGAAGGTACGGTTAATCAGATAGCTTCGCTCCCCGTCCATATCCTGGAAAGTTGAGGAGATGAAGACACGAATCTGTCGGTTTTCCGCGAAAGAAGAGGACTTTTTCATTCTTGTCAGCTAGTCGCTAATGGCTCAAGTATGGTGTTAGTCTCTATCCTTGAATACCATTTCCTGATTACCAAACCTTGTGAAGCACTCATTTTCCTTGGCACCGACATGCAGTGCCCCCAGGTACTCTTTCTTCCCTTTGCCGAAATCATCGTTGGTTCCGTATAGGAAGCGCTTTCCGCCGTTGGCTTCAATATAGAGGAAACTATCCTGGTCGAACTGTTCTGCTAATGACCGGACACTCTCGAAAAAGTCCTTACCAGAGTGGTTGCGGTCAAACGTGAAAAAGCTGTTCTCAATACTAAACGTCTTCCCATGCTCGGGATAGTATCCCCTACAGCGGCATAGACCGTATCCTTTCTCTTTGAGGGTATTGAGAATCGTTCTGTTATTCTCGTCATTGACTTTCCGGGTGTTCCCTTCCCGCCAGCCAGAGAGGATAGCACAATCACATCGTGAAAGCCACTCTCTTGCCCGGTTCAGCCCTCCGAAAGAATCGGAATCGCCTTTCTCGGTCTGCTTTTTCTCAATAATGCCCAGCTCTTCCAATCTGCTGAGATCCTCCCCAGGAAGAAACAGCTCAAGAGGCCTGGACGCTGCCGACTGAGTCGTCTCGGTGTTGAGCGATGACAGAATGAAGTCAACAAGCTGGGTAGCGACCTTACGGTAGTCGTAGTGGTCCTCGCGGGATGCTTTGATCCGCTCAGGCTGATTCGACAGAGTGAGAGAAACATTGTCGCTGTGGAGAAGCAACCTATTGCTGTCTCCGAAGGGATCGATGGAGATATCCCTATAGTTGGGCTCCTCTTTTTTAAAGAACCTCCGAATTGCTTTAATGGCCTTATCCCTCCTCTGGTATACCCAGTTGGCATTATCATGATTATTCTCCTTTTCAAGTTCTTCCAAAGACCTTTCTACATAAGTAGATTTGTCCTCAAAATACAATTCGATGATAATCCTGTCTTCGTCCGAAAGCCATTTCAAGCATTTGGTCGCAATGTGGATAAGATCTTCCTTTCGTTCTGCCCAGCCTAAGTTTTCTATATAATTATGGGGCTCAGGTTGCTTGTTTTCCGGCTTGCGCAGGCTAACACCGGGTATGAAGCCCTGACCAAGTTCGGGGAACTCGTGTTCTTCTTCCGGCTTCGGTTTCTTTGGCGCAGGCGCAATCCGACCATCCCTTCTGGCCCTTGTGGTTTCCTTCCCTAGCTCAGTCAGGACACTATTGCGAACGACTTTATTCAGAAGTGTTTTGATTCTTGCTCCGGACTCATGCTCGGGGTCATAATTCTTGTATGTCTTCTCGAGCCCGTCTAGCACGCCTTTGGCTTTGACGAGCTCCACATCAATAGACTTATGGATCGAACCTTGTTGCTTTACAACCCAACCGATTGTTTTATCAGCTATTGAGCAAGCTTCAGCATAGTATACGGTAATAAAATCATCGTGGGATAGTCCAATCGGCATGGCTTTACTGTTTTATGTGGTTTTTGTATCCTCAAAGTTAATAAAAATGATTGAAAGATGGATGAAACACTGCTGCTAAATCTTCCGGCTTCTCTTTATAGGGCTCCTGCAACGATGCCCAGGCAGATGACTGTCGGTATGCCCCATATATAGAGCCCTACACTGACTGTTGGCATAATGTTCCCTTGGAAGTACTGGCACCCAAAGCCAAAGTCCCAATGGCTGAGCTGGTAAGAAGAGCGCCAGGCAAAGCGCGTCCCAAAGTCGAATCCAATACCGCCATCGATGAATCCGACACCCCCGTAGAGCTGCCAGTCAAGGGTGTCTGACTGCGGGTTGGTAAGACGGAAGGTTGCCCCGCCGATAAGCTCCCAGCCGCCTTCGAAGTCCATTCCAGCGGAGAGATATGGCCCAACACGGCTCCCAACCCAGGTGTAGCTGAATCCGAACCAGGTGTCATAATTCGGCTCGAAAGCCCCTCCGCCCTGCAGGGTACAGGCCGCCCCTACATAGAAGTCTGCGAAGTGCTGACAGAAGGTTTTCTCTCTGTTTGGACGGAGCTGTGCAGCAGGCGTTGAGGTTAAGGGTGCAGATTGACTTACCCGAGCTGTCCTCACGGGAGTAGTGGGAGGTGTCATACTTGACCTTGTGGGCGCCGCCTTTGGGCGCTCAAAGGTGAGCCTGGCAGTATAGGTGCGTCCCGGCTCGAGAGGGGTAGGGAAGGTCCACTCACGAAGAACGCCATAATCTTTGTGCGAGACCGTAAGATAACGCGCCGAAGCAGGTATATATAGCCAGATGGTGCCATCCTCGAATCTCGTGTCAGTGATGCCGGAAAGACCCGCATCGAAGGTCCAGCCAGAGAGACGGGTCTCCAGCTTGAGGACGGCACAGAGCTTCCCATCGGGATCTTCCTTTGCAGTCCGTACATCGGCGCCGGTCCCGTCAGTGAAGGACTGGGAGAAGTTACTAAGGCGGATCTGAGCTGCCGCGTCGAATCCGAGAAGTAGGGTGAGTATGATAATCGCTTTTTTCATCACCTATATATACTTCGCGACGCGCACTTTCTTACGAAAAAATTTTTTGCCGTAAGAAATCCAGCTTCCCGAAGTATAGATAGCAAGAACAGAACGAAAACAGTTTTGCATAATGACCATGAATAGATTCTTAATGATTGCGGTGGCGCTGCTTCTCGCCGCCGCGCCGCTCTGCGGCCAGTCAAGAAGCGACGAACGTGCCGCCAGAAAGGAGGCTGCTGCTGCAGCGAAGACCCTTCGCCGCGAGGGGTTCAAGCCCATGGAACTGGGCGATATCCGCACACGCCTGGAGAAGTACTTCCTCAAGGTCGGTGCTGGGTGCGCGCAGGTGATAGGCGTGGCGGAGAACTGCATGTCCACGAACCTCGCACAGGTTACGGCCCTCTCCAATGCCGCTACCCAGTACGCCCTTCTCTCCGGCGGGGAAGTGCGCGGCCGTATCCTCTCCAGTACAACCTCCCTGACCGGTCAGCAGGTGGACAATCTCGTCTTTTCCTTCGAGCGTCTGGTGGAGAAGAATATCCGTGGGGAGCTTGTTCCTTACGTGACGGCGGTCCGTGAGAAGCGCGGCCGTATCACGGCAAGGGTCTACTGTATCGTGGACCTGGATACAGCCTCCCGTCTGCGCCGGCAGGCCATGGAGATTGCGCTTGAGGAACAGTCCCTCGCATCCAGATATGGCTCGATGGTGTCCGACTGGATTGACGAAGGCTTTGCAAAGGGAGGGGAGTAGATGAGACGACTCGTACTTCTTCTTGCGGCTATGCTCTCGGGGCTCGTCCTGCATGCTCAGGAGTGGATGGCTCCTTTGGAGGACGGGTCTGTCATCTGGGGAGAAGGCTGGGGGACATCCGTTGAGGAGGCTGACCAGAATGCCCTCTCGTCCCTTGTCAGTAAGATCACCGTCGCGGTGACAAGTGACTTCCGTCAAGTCGAGCAGCAGGTCCTCTCCACCCGTGGCGACGAGCATTACCTGATGCAGAGCCACCGCTCATCGGCCTACTCCAGCGTGACCCTCTCTAATACCCGCAGGGAAGTGATCCGGGGAGGGAAGAAAGCCCACGTGGTGCGGTGGATCCGCCGGGATGAGCTGGATCTGCTCTTCGAAGACAGGAAGGCGCGTATCCTCGAGTACGAGCAGCAGGCGTGCGTAGCGGAGCGCGAGTCACGGGTGGATGATGCGCTCCGGTGTCACTATTGGGCCTATATCCTTCTGCGCTCGCTCCAAAGACCCTCGGAGCTGCGTGCGGAGGATGGGCGGATGCTCCTTAATGCCATTCCGGAGAGTATTGCCTCCGTCCTCGAAGACGTGAAGGTGCGAAAAGTGTCGCGGGTGGGTGATGCCGTCCACCTAAGCTTCTCTTTCCGGGGAAGGCCTGTGGAGGGACTCGACTTCCAGTACTTCGATGGCGCCCGCTGGTCAGCAATGACCTCGGTCCGGACGGGACAAGCGACCCTTGAGATGGCCCCTGGCTCCCTGGCGGAGTATATCCAACTGAAGGTGGAATACGCTTATGCTGGAGACTCATTGATGGATGGGGAGCTCTTTGACACGATGAACGTGTTGAATCTCAGACCCATCCGAAAAGCTTTTATCTGTTTTAAGGCAACTAACTGATTATGTCATACTGGATTATCATACCTGATCTGCACGGTCGCAGGTTCTGGAAGGATGCTGTGCGGGGACACGAGAAGGAGAAGATCGTCTTTCTCGGAGATTATGTAGACCCGTACGGCTGGGAAGGCATCACTCCCGATGTCGCCCTCGAAGGCCTGAAGGAGATTATCGCCTTCAAGAAGGCCCACCCGGGGAACGTGACGCTCCTATTGGGTAACCACGATCTCGGGTACCTCGACTATGGGATCTGTACCTGCAGGATGAGCCTCAGGCTGCATAGTGAGATACAAGCTGTCCTGGAGGAGAACCTCGATCTCTTCGATATCGTTCATGTGGCGGAAGAGAGCACCGGTGAGGTCCTCTTCTCCCATGCAGGGATAGGGGAGAGCTGGCTCAGGCGTCACGGGGATCTCCTTGGTGCCCCTGAAGCGTTCCGGCCGGAGCGGCTCAACGAGCTGCTGCATTCAGGGGAGCGCGAACGGCAGATGCTTTTTGAGGTGCTTTCCGACGTGTCGCCTTATCGTGGTGGCAAAGACCCGACAGGCAGTCCCGTCTGGGCGGATCTCCAGGAGTACCTGAATGGGGAGAAGCTTATCGACGGATATATCCATACTTTTGGCCATACGCTCGGGGAAGGCGTCAGGGGCGTTCCTGATAGGGGATTCTGCCTCGACTGCGCCAGGGCGTTCAGGGTCGAAGTGGAAGAAAATGATTAGGATCGGCGTAAGATTTCCATAATTTTGGAGTATATTTAGGCATGAGAAAAACGATTATTGGTTCCGGCGTCTATAACCTGGATGCCATCCTCGTGCGGCAATACCCCGCCTGGCCCGCCATGCGCCCCTTCGTTGACCGCCCCGTGATAGAGGAGGTGGGAGGGACCTGCGGCAATGTCATGTCCATCCTCGCTCATCTGGGGTGGGAGTCATTCCCTGAGGCATCCCTGGATGACTCGCCTGAAGGGATGAAGGTTACGGAGGACCTCCGTCGATACGGTTGTGACTGCCGCTATGTTTCCAACACGCCTTCGGGCGGAACGACCATTCTCCGCTGCCTTCACAAGAAGGATGTCGACGGTAATCATGCTATGACCTTCCGCGCGGGCTCTCCCGGAGGGAGCCGTTTCCCTAAGCGGCACTTCCTCAGGGTACGCGATGAGGCCCCGGCCTTCGTTGAGGCCTTGGAGGAAGCCCCGGCAGTCTACTTCTTCGACGACCCGGCGCCCGGGCACCGTTATATAGCCAAAGCGCTTAGGGAGAAGGGGACCCTCGTCTATTTCGAGCCTTCCAGGGGACTTACCCCGGCGACTCTCGCGGCGGCCACCCTTAGCGATATCGTGAAGGTCTCCGATGAGGCCTGGCCTGATGTGGAAGCCTTCAGGAATGTTCCTCTTCTCGTCCAGACCCTCGGCTGGAACGGTGTCCGTTTCAGCCTACGTGGCGGAGACTGGGTCAACCTTCCCCCGGTACCCTGCGAGAAGGTGGTGGATACGGAAGGAGCAGGGGACTGGACGACATCGGTGCTACTGGACGAGCTCTTCAAGGGAGGTTTCTCCGGGATGGATGGACTGACTGAGGAGGATGTCACGCGCGCCCTCGGTGCGGCACAGGAGGCCGCTTCCAGGAGCATCGGTTACATGACCCCGAAGGGAATAATTAATGCAGATAGAGGTAAATGAAAGAAGTTTTTCCTGTGAATAGTACGGTCTACCGTAGCAGCATGCTGGGCGCTATGATAGGCGATATCTCCGGATCGGCCCACGAAGGGGCGCGCTCCAATACCTTCAATCCCGGCTATCAGTTCTTCACCAGGCAGTCATCCATCACCGATGACTCGGTGCTGACGGCGGCCGTTGCCGACTGGCTTCTCCATCGGGAGACTCTCCCCCTGAAGGAAGCCCTGATGACCTGGGCACGGCGCTTCCCTCATGCAGGCTACGGCAGCGGGTTCAAGCACTTCGTCAAGACGGGGGAATCATACCACTCCGATGCGAACGGCGCCGCCATGCGGGTGTCTCCGGTGGCCGAGCATGCCACCTCCCTGGAGGACGCTCTCTCGCTGGCAAAGGAATCGGCCGCACCTACACATGGCGGCGGCGGGATGAAAGGGGCCCAGGCGATAGCTGTGGCCATTTTCATCGCGAAGGACAGAGTGGCCAAGGGGAATGCCGTGGACGAGGTTAAAGAAGAGATGAAAGACTTCATCGAGAAGACCTTCGGCTACAATCTCAATATGACCATCGATGAGATTCGCCATCGCTCGAAGGACTTCGCGGCCAAGAAAGCGGAGTACCGCAGGACGGGTGTCCCTTCACAGGCCTACGTCCACATGTCCAGCGCGGAACTGACCTGCCCGATGGCCATCATGGCCGTCCTCCACTCGGAAAGCTATGAACAGGCTGTCCGCCTTGCCGTCTCCATGGGAGGCGATAGCGACACCGTCGCCGCGATGGCTGGCAGTATTGCGGCTCAGCTCTACGGTATCCCGGATTCCTTGGTCAGGCGCGCCCTCGTCTACCTGCCCTCCGAGATGGTTGATGTCATCAATGCGTTCGAAGGACTCGGACTGAGGCCTTCGAAGCTGGCCCCTTCCAGCTGCAGACGCTGGACAGCACGGGAGTGCATCGTCTACGGTGCGGCCCCTGTGGGACAGAGGGATGAGGAAGGGAAGACGGAGACCGTACCTTCACGGTTCAATGCCCACCCGCACCGCGGATATGGGATTGATACCGTCGGGAAGACCCTGGAGGAGATCCGCTGCAGCGTGGACGGATTTATTCAGCATGCAAAGAACCACCCCGAGTCACGTTTCCATGTCCGCAGGGTGGGGTATGACAAGGCTGGCTACACTGTTCAGCAGATTGCTCCGATGTTCAGGAGAGCATTGGAGATGGGTAACGTCCTCCTTCCGGCAGAGATGCTGAAAGAACTCTCCTGTTAAACTCATAGTTTTTTTGCATTAAATCAGTATCTTTGTCATTCACATAGTTAATTCGCCTCACAAAAACCATTTCTAGCATGCCCTTTACAAAGCAGGACCTCATCAATGCCGACCTTCCTCTTAATATGACCATTGAGGAAATCTATAACGAAAATAAACTCGGGGGGTTGACGGAGCTTCCCAGGGTGACTCTATGCAAGACTATCATGAATAAGTACAGTGATATTGTCACACTAGAAGACCTGTTCACCAGCGCTCCGAATAACAAGAGCTTCCAAGTTTTCCAGCAGGGTATTCTGAACATGGCGGCGACACTGAAGTCTATCCATGAGTTAAGGCGTCCGGTCTCGCTCCCTGCAAGTGACAGTTTCAAAGATATCGAGGAGGGGCTTCGCACATTCCTCCCTGAGTACATTTCCGAGAAGAGGAGGCGAGCATATAAATACAAAGAATCCAATGAGAAGTATTGCAGAACGCTTGAAATGTACCTCGATGAGAATTCCACCGACCGCTCAAGCGGGAAAATTGAGACTAATCTGAGAATAGACAGACAGTCTTTCTATAACTATCTTACAGCGGCCAGTAGAGAACTGGGGCAGATATTCCTTGAGGGCAAAACTGTAGGCGGCATTTCCGTTCACCCCAGGCTGTCTACCCTGGTCCGGGAGTTCCAAAACAACTTCACACTCCCGAGTAATGTTGAGACCATGAAGAGGCTTTCCAAAGTTCAGAGCCCTGCGATGCGTGACTTGCTCGCGATTATTATTGATGTGTCAATCATGGAATCAGGGGTCGTTGTAAAGGAAAGAGGAAACGCACATGACCTTGTTCTCAATATCGGGACGATCAAGAAGATTCTGAAGAAGGAGGGAGTTCCTATCTCGATCGAAGACTTGCGGCATCTGCTCAGAACGAAGTTTTCAGAGGCTGAGCTAAGGCATGAATTAGTGCAATTCGCCCAAGGTAGTTCCGAGTATGAGCGTATTGAAAAAGATGGTCGCGACTATATCGCAGTAAGGTGGGAGCATCTCAATAGCCGGGACGCCGAACTGGTGCGAATACTGTATGACAACAATGCCTGGGGGCCAAAGAGCGCAATGAGTAAGGAAGCACTCTTCGGTGAATGGAACAGAAGGGCATCCCTCGCGGGAAAGCAACGTCTTGCATATGTTCCACAGTGTAAGCATTGGCGATACCAGTCTTTCCGGGGCTCGAACTACGCCTTCCTGGTTTGGAGCAAGGAGTCTCGTTTCCCTAACGGGGAGGACTACATTTCAACGATTGTACGGGAGAACCCGGACATGTCAAGGGACGATGTCCTTGCTCAGGCCGAAGCAGACGGATATACCAGGATTTGTTCTAGACGTTCCCTTCAAGCGTATTTCTCCAACGCAAAGGACCACAACGAAGTGGAGTATGCCCTGAAGGATGCTATACGGGTGCTGAATAACACCAATGATAAAACCCTGCTCTTACAGGAACTTTACGATCGCCTGACAAATCCCAGAGTGGATGTTCGTCGTTTCCGTAAGTGGGTGATTGTAAACGATAAGGTGTTTGAATATGTATCCACTCCCGGGAAAAAACAGAGAAGTGTCAGACTTGTCGACAAAAAGGCGCCCCTCATACTTCCAAGAGGTAAGGGCGATTACATCCAGCCCCAGGTGCAGGCGTCCTCGGAGAGAAGCAACAGCAACGCAGTTGATATCGCTGTCAATTGGGACATTATCCGGACGGCTTTGCTCTCGAAAGTAGCGGAAGTCAGGCTCTATCCTTCACTGATGGGCGGGCTGGATAAGGTGTTTAGTATTATGAAACGCGGCACCCAGGAGCTCTCTTATAGTTCCGTCTTTTACGGCTGGTTATTAAAGATAAACCAATGCGAGGATATGACAAGCTGGGAAAAGCTTGATTTTATCCGAAATCTACTATTTTCTGTCGAGGCCTATATCGATAACTTCTACTACTTGAAATACGACACTCGGGATATACGAGATGATATATATTGCGATCCTCAGTTCTACAGCGTGAAAATAGTCGGATTGAGCACCCTTTTTTCATTTCTCAAAACGAAACGCCTCTTTCCCGACGACAGAGACACCTACAACCCGGGCTCACTCGAACTTGCCGTTCTTAAAGCCAAACGGACTGTCGTGGATGGTAGGAATAGCCTTGGACATGCGCAGAGCAACCTAGTTTTTGATCATTTCAAGATGAATAAAGAGATTCATGATACGCTTTTCATAATGGCCTACATCGCATCCCGGCTGTAGTTGAAGAGTGTTCGTTATCCCACGACTTCTCCCTTGAAAATTGTACCCTCCGGCCCATATGGATACATATTGGCCATATTAATAACAGTCGTAAGCTCCTCTGACTTTTCGCCCGCATACTGAACTGATATGGAGAATTCCACTCCGTTTTCATCCGATAGTCGGTGTCGTCCGAAGTAATTGATGCCTCCGTAGCTCTGCGCCTTGATTGTGATAACGTTTCCTTCCTCGCCAAGGTCCTGAACGGTAAATCCTTCACTCTCCAGTAGGGATAGTAGGTTTTCCTTAATATCTTCCTCTGTTAGTACCTGGAAGCCGGCGTAAAAGGAGACCATGATGAGACTGTCCGGGGACCAGATGCGGGTTCCATGGAAGGATAGCCCGGCTTGCCAGATGTCATCCTCTATGAGATAATCGCTCGGGATCTCGAGAACCCCGCCCCAGTCCTGGTTGAAAATCCAGGTGCGGCCCTCATAGGAGAAGCTGTGGGAAACCGGATCGAGACACTTTGCTCCTGGGCCTATGGCAATCTGCGCCATTGAGTCCAGTTGGTGGATCCATGCCGTGTCGGCTCGCATCTGAGCAAGAACCGCTTCGGGTCCGGACAGCGTAGACTTCTGCTTGCAGGAGAAAAGAGCCAGAAAGGCGGATGTGATGAGAATAATCTTTTTCATGTGCGTCAAATCTTTCTGATACTATATACTCCGCGCGGGGAGATTTCTTTCGCAGTTTGTAAATAAACGAAAATATCCGTAAGAAAAGCGAAGATGTGCAGTATATATAGGCAGAAGCAAAACAAACGACAGCCATGATAGTACTGAACATCCTTATGATTCTTCTGGGCCTCTCGACCCTTGTTTATTCCTTCTTTGAGATCCGTGTGTGGGGCGGACTGTATTTCGAACGCGATTATCACTGTATAGAACGCTTTCGGAAGCAGAACAAGGTAACGGACCTTGTGAGCTGCATACATAATATTGCCAAGTGCGCCTTTGGCCTGGCGGTGGTGATTGCGGGACTGAAGAGGTGGATGCCGGAAGAAAACCTGGGACTGGCACATGCGGTGCTCTTTGTCTCCTTTGGGCTTCTGGTGGTAGACGTGCTGGCCCTGGAGGGGGCGACAAGAATGCGGGGCCTTAAGCAGCTTCGCAGTGAGATACGGAATCAATGGGACAAGGAGAAGGTCGTCAGTAAGGACCACGACCATGAAGTAAATATGTACAGGGGGACGGTGAGAGTGACGAGTGATTACCCCAGACACGTAATAATAATGGGGGTTAGTATGATAGTTCTAGAACTTTTTTTCATTTAGGGCGTAAGAAATCGGAAATGCCGAAGTATATATAGACAGTTGGAAACGAAAACGTATATGACGAAAAACGACATGTTAGGTAAGGACGGACTTACCATTACAAGTGCCAATCACTTGGCAAACATTGCAAAGGAGCTGTATGAAGCTCTTGTGAGCAGACTTGAGTCTCTTAAGCTCTACTCAAGAGATTATATGTTGGCTATCACGGGAAAGTCTTTTCGTGTGGAGAATGAGTCTGAGAAGGCTGAGCTGGAGACCCTATCCTCAGGTCTCAAAGAAGTAGGTTCTCTCAAGTCTCTGATTGCATATCTGAGGGAGGCTATCAAGCTTAAGAATAAGCTGAACTCGGATTCTGCTTTTGAAGAGCATGTCGAAGAGCTCATTGCAGGTGGTCGTGTAGACCTCAAAAAGCCTGAAGGCAGAAAGGAAGTCTCTTTTGAGGGGGAGCTCGGAAAGCTCTCTGCAGAGCAGAAGGCTCGTTACTATGCACTTGAAGCAAAGTGCGCTACTATCGGTTCTTTCATTCATCCTGACGGAGCTTTCGCAAAAGCTCGAAAGGATTTCTTAGAACACACGAAAGACCCTATCAAAGTGGTGGGGAAAGGCCAGGAGGCCGAAATCAATACTTTCTCTAGCGGTTTTACCGCTGAACAGATTGACTCGGTATTCTTTGATTTGCAGAAGGAGTACAGAGCAGTTCAGGCTGAGTTCAATAAGCTGAAGGGGGAGATAGACGAAAGAGTAGCTCAGGCAAACAGTCAGATTGCTAATGAAGAGCTGAATGCCATGAAGCTGTGGGTTGATACGAGAAAGGTCGAAAGGACCAAGTATGACGCTCAGGTGAAGACTCTGAAAATCGTAATTCCTCAGAATCTGAGGGATGTGTACGAAAAGGTAAATGCCGTTGCAAGTGCCAAGTAGCATTTGCCTCTGTCAGAAGCTAGTTCTTTGATTTATTGTCTAGGACCCAGGTCCCCAGTCTTGGGGACCAAAGGCCCGAATATGGATAGCCCAGGGGAGATTTCCGGCGACCATCAAGCATATAGGAGCGGAACCAAGCGAGGCCCGGCGTGGCTGTTATGGCAGCTCACGCAGCTAGCGAGACCGATCTCCTGCTTGAACCTTAACTTTCCGGACGACACAACCCCTTATGCGGCCGCTAGCCAGGTTGTGCTTAACGGCATCCTCCTTTACGGAGCAACCCAGGCCGCGTCAACAAAAATGGCTGACCTTGCTATCGCACTCGATTTCGAGTTGTCCGGGTTATCGTACTCGTTCTCGTCTATGTTCCCCATAGGCTATCCATAAGACAATTTATTTCCTCCGGCCTGGTGCAGTAAGGTCACCGGCCGGATTTAACGACAAACGCTTATATCTTTATATGACCAGAATTCGAATCTGTGAAGAGTCTGAAGCGCGTCTTATGATACGTGACGAGAGTCTCAGAGACTATGTTAAAATGTGGAGCGCGCGTTTCCCGCAGGAGACGCTATTATCCAAAGTAACGGGGCTCCGTGACAGATACAACATGGACTTAAAGGAGTCATTGTCGCTTGCTCGCTCCAGTGCTGAGGACGAAAGCGTACTGCTGGAGATAGGAGACAAGTTGACTGTCAAAAAGATAAACGATAAAGAGGAAGTCTATGTAAAATCGGGAGATATTTGGGTGAAGGCCCCTGATGGGCTGAAGGCGCTGGATTCTGAGGATATCTTTGAAGATAGAATGAAGGGCAAGTCTATGTTCATGGTCTGCAGGGAGGAGGAGATCCTTGGCGCAAAGGACATACGAAAACTTGCGGGAACTGTTTACAAACGAGCCTGCAGCGTCAGAGGCTGCTGCGGTTTTGGAAAACACGAAATTTGGGACATTTCCGATAGACATGAGATTAATATATATTCACATACCCTGGATAGACAATCCACTTTTCTCTCGGTGGACGATATTGAAGAACACATACTGAGGTACCGCAAAGAGCATGGAATCTCTTTCGGAGTTTTTTAAAGTACTGATTATAAGCAAGAACGACAATGAAAACACTCAAATTTACCGTAAACGTTTACTTTGGAATGGGCTGCTCCTTTGGTAGTTGTGACGATTACGAGCAGTTCGATGTCGAGCTGGAGGATCAAGACGCAGCAAAGATAGAAGCTGCTGTTGAAGGGAAGAAGGTGCTCACTCAAGACGAGATTGAGGAACTTTGCCCCGACGCCGCGGAAATCATTGACAGCGAAGCATCTGCTGTTAAACATGCTATGGTTGTCATTAATGGCTGGGAAGACTACGGCGAGAGCGCCTGTGGGAAAAGCTTGAATGAACTCTTTGAACAGGACCTGAAGAGTGGAGAGTTCTCCTTTACTCCAGAGAACGCCGAAGAGATGGATGATGACGAGAACTATGATGCACGGTTTGATGCCTGGTGGGAAGCTGAAGAGGCTAAAATGAATGCAATGACCTTGCACGAGAAGGCCGAGTATCTTGAGACCCACTATGAACTTGATACAGATAGCGGTTGTGTTGATTACGATTATGAGTTCTGGAATCCCGCATTAGCCTAACATTTTCAGGAGGGATATTTCTTTCTTTACCGGTATGTCTCGAATAATCCATATTAGCCGAGGCATACCGGATTTCGTAATAAATCATTATTTTTGTATTGAGTAGCACAAATGACCAATCTTCAGCGCGAACTGTGTCCATGAAAAAGATAAAGATATTCCTTGCTTCGTCAGAAGAACTGAAAGAGGAACGTAAAGAGCTTGCTGATCTTGTCTCGAACCTGAACCATATTCTCTCCAGGCGCGACATTTTTGTCGATCTGGTTAAGTGGGAGTACCTGGACGCTTCGATGGGGGAACTGCATAAGCAGGAGGAGTACAATGCCGAGCTCCGTGATTGTGAGCTTTGTATCGTTCTCTACTGGACGCGTTTTGGCATGTACACCAAGACGGAACTTGATACGGCATACAGTGAGCTGAAGAGCGGGCATAATCCCCGGAAGCTGTATGTGTACTTCAAGGTCAGTGAGAATCCCTCTGAGGATCTGAGGATCTTCAAAGAGTCTTTCCCGAATGAATATGGCCACTTCTCTACGGATTTTGGAAATATCGACACGTTGAAGGCTCACTTCCTCCTGCAGTTCCTGGATTACATGAGCAATCAGCTCAAGGTTAATGATGTTCTTGAAATCCGGGATTCTCAGGTGAAAGTCAACGGGCAGACGTTCGTTAACCTATCGAATGTCCCATTTGCTGGAAACAATGAGGAATACAACCTCCTGCTGAAGAACATCAAGAAAACAAAAAAGCTGATGGCCGTCAGCGAACCCGATGATCCCGAATACAGTGAGTATGCGCAGGAACTCCAGGAGCTTGAAAAGAAGCTCTCGCAAATGGAGAGTAACCTTTGGGACACTGCACTGATGGTCACAAAGCTTTGTTCAACCAGGCAGACAGAGCGCCTTCAGCGGGCAATGGAGCTTTTTAATTCCGGAGACAACAAGGGCGCAATGGCGGTGCTGAAAGAGGAGGATATCGACCGTGATGTTCAGCATAATCTTCACCTCCTGGAACTGGGGGAGGAAGGAAAGAAGGGATTAAAGACAAATATCGAAGAGTACATGCTTCGTATTAAGACGCTTAAAAACGATTTCGCAAAAGGATGGGGAGAAGAGGTTTTAGCGCTGCATAAGAAGATACTTGAGGTGGCGGAAAAGGTATATGGAGAGGATTCTTTGGAAGTCGCCAGTTATCAGGTTGAAGCAGCGAAAGATTTGTCATTATTAGGCAATCATAAAGAGGCGTTAGAGAGAGGTGAGAAGGCACTAATAACACAATTGCACTACTTGGGTGAGAATCATCTTGACTTGGCTCAAACATATAGCTGCGTTGGCCACGAATCCGGAGAATTAGGTAATCATCAAGTGGCGTTAGAATATGAGGAGAAGGCGTTGCAAATACGAAGGGCGATACTAGGGGAGAATAATCTAGATGTTGCGCAATCATACAACGACGTCGGTTATGAGTATTCAGAATTGGGAGAATATCGGAAGGCGCTGGAATATAAGAAAAAGGCATTAGGGATACGGTTGCCCATATTGGGGGAGCATCATCCAAATATGGTCGAATCATTCATTAACGTGGGCTTCGATTATGGTGAGTTGGGAGAGTACGAAAAAGCGCTGGAATACTTGAACCATGCTTTGGATATCGGCATTTCATTATATGGGAATATTCATAACGATGTGGCGATTGCTTATCTAAACATCGGCCTTCAATATATTAAATTGGAGGACTACAACAAGGCTATGGAGTACAGTCAGAAGGCTTTGAAGATTTGGCAATCACTTTTTGGAGCAAATCATCCCTATGTAGCTTTAGCATACAATAACATCGGGGTCGTGCATAGCGAATTGGGTGATGAGAAAATAGCGCTAGAGTATAAAGAGAAAGCTCTAAGAATGCGTGTGTCTATGTTTGGGGAGAATCATCCATCTGTCGCACAATCATACAATAACATCGGGCAGGGGTATAGTAAGTTGGGAAACCACGAACAAGCATTAAAATGCCAGAAGATGGCGTTGCAAATATACTTGAATACTTTGGGTGAGAATCATCCCACTGTTGCTGTTGCTTATAGGAATTTAGGTTATGACTATGGCGAATTAGGTGACCACAATAAAGAATTGGAGTACTGCATAAAGGCACTCGAGATATCCCATTTGATTGACAATAAGAATCTCGAGGCATCCTCTCATAACAGAGTCGGCACGGCCTATCAGAGAATGGGTAATGTAGAGCAAGCTCGAGAGCATTTCCGGCAAGCCGCAGAACTGTTCAAAGAGCTAAGTAATGAAGAAGAGTATAAAATCAATCTGGATCTTTGTAAGTCCTTGGCTATTGAGAAGGAATCATAGAATCTTGTGGCGTTATATAAAACGTTCCTTTAACTCGTACTAATTGATAATCAATTACAACCATATAATGTTTACACTTGAACAACGAAAAGCCATCGGTTTTGTACTAGAGAAACTAGATATCCTGGAGCCTTTTTGTAAGACAGATTTGTTAACTGTTCTGCGCCCTTATCAGCCCGTTGAGTTTCAGTTTGGGGATTCTATATCGGGTTATTATCGCGAGCTTCAATTGTTAGAGGTTTATGAGAAACGAGACATTGTGATGAGGATCTTGTCCTGTTTAAAACTTGATGAGATTCCTCTCCCTATTTTTAAAATGTTGCGTTCGACTCTTATGATTGGTTTAGGCTTATGTGATGATGCTACGTGCGTAATGTTGAACATCGTAGAAAACGTGGTGCGAGTTTTCTCTCCATTACTTATTTTTTCTCGCACGCGCATTGAAACGGAGGATACTTTAGACATAAGGTATGAAAATGTACCGTATGAGGGTAATTGGCCTGATGAAAAAGACCTCCAGTCGTCCATCGCGATTCAATTTGATGAAAGTAATCAGAATAATCTTATTTTTATGATGCCATCTGGTTTCTTGAAGGTGCTATTCTCTGATTTGAAATGGTGCCAACAGAATCCTCCTGGATCTGGTTATTATCAGTCTCCCTCAGATGAGCAGGTCGGTTTTGTAGTAAAAGAGTTCATAGCAAAAGACAGTATACGTGAGGATTTACATTTTTCTGAGAACTATGATTTAAGGCCTCAGTTTAAGTTTACTTATGGAGGCGCTTTAGTTATGAGACTTACTAACATTGTCTATGCTATATAGGTCTCCCCTCTCGAATAAGCCGCGTTACACAATTTACGTTATGTTAACTTATACAGATGAATTCCCCTACATTACAATATTGATTAAGTAAAATGCAATTGTTATGAGACGCTGTGCTTTCTGTGATTTCACTCTTTTGATTTGCAAGCTTAAGAATATTGCGCGGGATAACTATGACTTCCGCTGTGAGCATTTCATCCCGATCGAGGAAATTGAATATGAAAACTCCCGCTTTACGGAAGCTTGCGCAATTTGTCAGCATGCTAAGATTTCATGTACCATTGATGATCTTTCTTTAAGGGACGCTACGGATTCTTGCGATAATTTCATAGAATTCACTTATCGTTCCTAGTCTTGCTTATCCCTCTGAGAACCGACATCAATGAACGTCTCGGGCTTATAAGAGCTGATTCTGTTTTTGCTGTTTGTTTGATTTTTTCTTGTTGACAGATATCCGCCTATGTCTGATTATAATTCTGGCAAGAAAGATATTATCAATCCCTGGCTGTCTGAGCTTATCGGGGAGTTCTTGTCCGTACATTCCAAGGAGGAATTCTTCGACGAATACAATCGCTTGTCTGAACTACGGACGAATATATGTTGGGATGATTTCATTGCAAGGAAAGCGATGCGCGACGCAGCTGAAAGGAACCCGATTCTTCTTACTCCGTGCGATAAGATGGAACTGCCCCCGGAGACAATCAAGCTTTTCAACGCTCTCTATATAGACAGGATCATCGACCTCATGCAGATGACCCGTGAAGAGCTACAGGTACTTCTGGGCGAGCGCAAGATTGATACGGCCCCCGTTCACGCTTACCTGGCCCGCCATGGCCTGTCACTGTCCTCCCATCCTCAGATGACATATAAACTCTCCTATGATGACCCGAACATGACCGATGAGGGGACGATAAGCCAGACACTTAAGCAGGCCCTGTCCATGGCTGAAGAGCTTCTTGATGACACTTCTGTCCCGCAGGATGAGGCTTGTGTGAGGGCGATAGATATTCTGAAGGAAGCCGACCGCCTGGCTTTTGAGGGGAACGCCGACCCAAGGGACCACCTGGAGCTCCTTACCGAACTTCTTCGTTGTGTCACCAGGTATTTGTGGGTCTTCAATGGGTCCGAGCCGGATGCCTCACTTATTGCCTGGCGTACTGTTCAGCTTTCTCGTGAGACGCAGGAGAAAGACAGCGCGACCCTGGCCATCAACCTGTACCGGGCCGGGCGTGTCGCACAGTACCAGGATGACCCGGGAAAAGCCATCTCCCTTTTCCAACAGTCGAAGGTAATAGCGGACAACTATGATGCAAAAGAAATGCCGAACCTCAAGATGAATGTCGGGTTGAGTCTCGGAGAGTGCTATCATCAGCTGAGTCAGTACGATAATGCCATCAAGGCGCTTGGCGAGGCTTATGACGTCTGCTTGTCCCTTGCTCCTCCCGATAAAGAGATGATTTCACTGTTTACGGATGCTCTCTCAACGACCTATAAGGCAATGGGAGACATGGTGTCCTATACGGCCCTGAAATGGTCAGGATCCCATCACTCGTGATACCTATCACGTCCTTTAATCAAATAAATCTGTCCTACTATGTCGCTCGTCTCCATGATCCTCTCTGCTGTGATGCTCTTTCCGCACCTTCTCCTTGTATCCTGCTCCAATTGGAAACCGGTTCACGCCATGTATGTCATGGAATCGAGAATCGCTTCCGAGGAGGAAATCACGGCGCAGGCCCTCTCCGACTTTGATTATTTCTATCTGGTAGCCCCGCCAAGGTGGTCTGCCGAGGACTTTGACCGGGACGAAGAGTGGATACTTGACAAATATGTGCGCGCCCACACGTATTCCCGTCCAGGGGTCGTGTCCCGTTTCATTGCGACCGCCCACCAAGTAGGCGCTTCGGTGTTGTGCTCGTTCCCCGGCAGGGAATTCATTGAAATTGCCCGTGACAGTCTCCGGCGGGAACGGTTTTCGAGGATGGCCGTTGCCTTTGTCGACCGTTATGGATATGATGGGATAGAGCTGGACTGGGAACATACAATCACACCTGAACTCCATGTAGAGATGATGGAATCCTTGCGGCGGGCTCTCATGGTTCGCCCCCAAGGGAGAAGCTGGCTGACAACCGCCCTCAATACCGATCACGACTATCCTACAGAGCTTGCAGAACGTCTTCAAGAAGCGGCCGACTGGATAAACCTGATGTATTACGATATGGGAGGCGGCTTTTGGGGCACTGTCCCTGGCCATAACGCTCCGCTTGACAAAATCAGGCAGAATTACGCAGAGAGATGGAGCCAGTTCAATCCGAAGAAGCTTCACATCGGTCTGGCCAGCTACGGGTACGGATACCGTGGCATCTCCCCTGGCGAAGCCGTCCCACAGGGGAAGACGCTGTCAGACTATTTCATGCATGAGACTTACAGGCCCGAGATGCGAGAAGGTTGGACGGAAGAATG